>ERZ1034865.150-NODE-150-length-51085-cov-7.218519_pt1 | contig 51085 bp, 49 predicted proteins | sample MGYA00520632_ERZ1034865 | MGnify/ENA primary metagenome ERZ1034865 (study PRJEB33766, sample SAMN09781738) | gut metagenome | biome: gut microbiome | host: Homo sapiens | place: Madagascar | study: EMG produced TPA metagenomics assembly of the PRJNA485056 data set...
TTTAATTTTTTTAATTTTTTTTGCATAATCCGCTCTCACATTAATATTTCCCCTATCCGATACAGATACTGTGTGCTATAATCAGCTATGAACTATTTAGAAATGAAAGGTATCTTATTATCATGAATATTATAATTGTTGGCTGCGGTAAAGTAGGATGCACGCTTGTAGAAGCCTTAAGTATCGAAAATCACAATATCGTAGTGATCGACTCCCGTCCCGAAAAAGTAAGTGCCCTTACGGATACAGTGGATGTTATGGGGATTGTTGGAAATGGTGTAAGCCACACAACATTAAAGCAGGCCGGTATCGAAACCGCAGACCTGCTGATCGCTGTCACAGGATCTGATGAGGAAAATCTCCTCTGCTGCGTCATTGCCAAGAAGAGTGGCCACTGTCAGACCATCGCCCGCATCCGCAACCCTATATATAATGAAGAAAAAGATTTTCTCCAGAAGGAATTCGGACTGAGCATGATCATTAATCCGGAACTTACGGCTGCAAATGAGATTTCAAAGGTTTTCCAGTTTCCTTCTGCTATCCGCGTGGATACCTTTGCAAAGGGACGTGTGGAATTACTTCACTTTAAAATAGGAAATAACTCCCCTTTATGCGGCCTGAAACTTTCCAAATTCCACGCAACCCTGCACTGCAATGATATTCTGGTCTGCACAATCGCAAGGAACAGCGAGGAAGTCATCATTCCAAACGGTGATTTTGAATTTGCGGCAAATGACATCGTCTCCATCGTTGCAAAACGCAGGGATGCCATCGACTTTTTCCGCAAGATCGGCTTAGAGAAAAACCGTGTATCCAACACGATCATCGCAGGGGGAGGTAAGATATCCTATTACCTTGCCAAGAGTCTTCTGATGTCCGGAATCAAGACGACCATTATCGAAATCAACCAGCAGCGCTGTGAGTTTTTAAGCGAGCAGCTTCCGAAAGCTACAATTCTCTGCGGCGATGCCACTGACAAGGAGCTTTTATCTGAAGAATGCATTGAAAAGGCAGCCGGTTTTGCGGCGCTGACCGATCTGGATGAAGAAAATATTCTTTTATCCCTGTATGCGAATGGAATCTCTTCCGCAAAGACAGTGACAAAGGTAAACCGCATTAACTTTACCTCCGTCATCAATAAGCTGGATCTCGGAAGCATTATTTACCCGAGAGTGATCACTGCAGAGTACATTATCAAATATGTGCGTTCCATGAATAATTCTTTAAACAGCAATGTGGAGGCGCTATACAAATTGGAAGATGGAAAAGCAGAAGTTCTGGAATTCCTGCTCAAAGAGAATTCTGCCGTCTGCAATATTCCTCTTCAGAATTTAAAGATCCGCAAAAATACTTTGATCTGCTGTATTTACCGTAATCATCAGGTCATCGTGCCAAGTGGACAGGATTGCATGATGCCCGGCGACTCTGTTATGATCGCCACCTCCGGTTACAATATATCCGATATCAAAGAGATTCTGGAGGATTAAGCTGCTATGAAGTATTCAACAATAGGCTATATTCTTGGACAGGTTTTGAAATTCGAAGGTATTTTTATGCTGCTTCCGTTTCTGACCGGAATGATCTATCACGAAAACGAAGCGTATTCTTACCTTATTATAGGGATCATCTGTTTTGTCCTCGGATGCCTGATCACGTTAAAAAAAGTAAAGCATCCGCAGATATTTAACCGCGAGGGGTTTGTTGCCGTTGCATTAAGCTGGATCGTTTTAAGTATTTTCGGTGCCATTCCGTTTGTGATCACTGGTGAGATCCCATCTTATGTGGACGCCCTGTTTGAGACGATCTCCGGTTTTACCACGACCGGCGCAAGTATTCTCTCGAACGTGGAGGCACTCACACACACAAGTCTGATGTGGCGAAGCTTTACCCACTGGGTTGGCGGCATGGGGGTTTTAGTATTCATCATGTCCTTTCTCCCTCTGATGGGCGGTTCGACGATCAACCTGATGAAAGCTGAAAGCCCGGGACCTTCCGTCAGCAGATTAGTACCACATGTGAAGGACACTGCAAAAATTCTGTATCGTATTTATTTGGTCATTACGATCATTGAAATTGTTTTATTATGTATTTTCGGTATGCCGATGTTCGACTCCCTGACGCTGACATTCGGTACGGTTGGAACGGGTGGATTTGGTATCCACAATGACAGCATTGCAGGATATAGCCCTGTGTTGCAAAATATTATCACCGTCTTTATGATTTTAAGCGGTGTCAATTATGTCGCTTATTTTTACATTATGACAAAGCAGTTGAAAGAAATTTTTAAAGTGGAAGAAATCCGGGTATATTTTGGCATCATTCTGGGTGCTGGTACTTTTATCGCACTTAATATCCGAAGCTTGTACGGCTCACTTGGCGAGGCATTCCGCCATGCATTTTTTCAGGTGGGTTCCATTATCACAACCTGTGGATATGCGACTACAGACTTTGATCTGTGGCCGGAGACATCCAAGATGATATTGGTGCTGCTCATGTTTATCGGAGCCTGTGCAGGAAGTACCGGTGGCGGTTTTAAAATCTCGCGATTGCTGATTTTATGCAAAGCGATCCCGAAGCAGCTTTCTCTCGTGATACATCCGAGAGAGGTCAAGGTAATCCGTATGGATGGAAAACCGATCGACCACAATACACTGCGCTCTACGAATGTGTATCTGGCAATTTATTTTTTCATCCTGTTGGTTTCCACCCTTTTGATCAGTGTGGATAATTTCAACCTGACGACGAATTTTACAGCAGTTGCTTCTACTTTAAATAATATCGGTCCCGGTCTTGACGGTGTAGGCCCTACAAGGAATTTCGGTATGTATTCCGATTTTTCCAAGTTTGTGCTGATGTTCGACATGTTAGCCGGCCGTCTGGAATTGTACCCACTGCTGATTCTGTTCATGCCATCGCTGTGGCGCAGGAAATAATTATGTAAACAATTAAAGTTTAATATTGTACGAACTTATAGAAAGGTAATTTAAAATATGTGGATTGCAGAAAATTGGAAAGACTATGAAGTCATTGACTGTTCCAAGGGTGAAAAGTTGGAACGCTGGGGGAAATATCTTCTGGTCCGTCCGGATCCCCAGGTAATCTGGGACACGCCAAAAACAGAAAAAGGCTGGCGTAAAATGAACGGACATTATCACAGAAGCGCCAAAGGTGGCGGAGAATGGGAATTTTTCGATCTGCCGGAGCAGTGGCAGATTCATTACGAAAGCCTGACTTTTAACTTAAAGCCTTTTAGTTTCAAACATACAGGTCTTTTCCCGGAGCAGGCTGCCAACTGGGACTGGTTTTCAGAAAAGATCAAAAAAGCCGGCAGACCGGTCAAAGTATTAAACCTTTTTGCTTACACCGGCGGTGCGACCCTCGCTGCTGCCGCAGCCGGAGCTTCTGTCACACATGTGGATGCCTCAAAAGGTATGGTGACATGGGCAAAAGAAAACGCTGTCTCCTCCGGTCTCAAGGACGCTCCGATCCGCTGGATTGTGGACGACTGTGTAAAGTTTGTAGAACGTGAGATCCGTCGTGGGAATCACTATGACGCAATTATTATGGATCCTCCATCTTACGGCAGAGGTCCTAAAGGGGAAATCTGGAAGATTGAGGATGCGATTTATCCGCTGGTTCAGTTGTGTGAACAGTTGTTATCGGATGATCCACTGTTTTTCCTGATCAACTCCTATACAACCGGATTACAGCCGGCGGTGTTGAGCTATATGATGAACACGGTGTTGAAAAAATATCATGGCACGATCAAGGCTGATGAAATTGGGCTTCCGGTATCCTCGAATGGACTTGTGCTTCCTTGTGGGGCAAGTGGAAGGTTTGAGCGATAAACCCATCCCATTCTCCCAATAATAACGTTCCCAACTTATGTTCAAATTGCGTAAAATAACACAACCCGCATGGAATTTCAAACAGAATATGTTCTGATTCCATGCGGGTTATTTTTATAAATTTATTTCGCAATTCCCATGTCCAGCAGTACCGCTGATGCTGCCCACCAGAGATGAAGAATGTACTGATTCGCGCCGCCCTGTTTACCGAACATGAATACCCAGGCATCCATGCTCATAAAGGCTGGTTTGCCCAGAATGAATACGGTTGGTATCGTTATGTATGCAAGTGGAAGAAATACTACTAAGAATGCTGCCATGCAAATGATTCTTGCAGTTTTATTTCTAAGAAACATTCCTCCTTCATGCTTTCCACGGATCAGCTGCATGATGACCAGCACTGCTGTAAAAAGAATCAAATCCATGGCAATCCATTGTCTGAAAGCAAACACTCTTGCTATTTGCGACAACGACAACAATGAAAATGGGAATACCGCTTCCTCCGGCATAGGCATTGTAGCATTCTGTGGAATCATCAGATACAGGATTGCTGCTGCCAGCAGGAAAATAATTCTTTTGGTTAATGGTTTGCTTGTGTTTGTTGCCATAGAAAATCCCCCTTTAAAGTTTATTTTGCCAGGGTGTGCGTAAATGCACAACCAACTGTGCCATCTTTATAAATCAAATTAAAACTATATTGTACAAGTCCTCTATACTGATCTGAATAGCTGCCGCACATTACAGGTACCCACGATGATGGTGTATTCACACCTGTTGTTCCCCATGGGACACTCTGGGAATCAACTACCTGATTGTATTTTCCGCTATTTTTTCCAATACCAACGCACACAATTCTGGCATTCGGTGTTCCGATACCATATAAATATCCGCCAGAGGAAGATGATTCCGGATTTCTGTTTTTCGTAATTGCAACATTGTTAATCAAAACATACTCATCATTTGAAGACATTGTGTATCGGATAATGCTTGTTGCTGTCAGATATTTTCTCGGATCTAAGTAAGTATCTGTCGCTGTCCCTCTTGCTCTCGCACCGCTTACATATTCTTCATTATATACTTTTCCTTCTTCAGTTACTGGAATATAGTAAGTTGCACTCTCTATTGTATCTTCATATTGTACACCACTTCGTGCTGTTTTGCCAGCAATTTCAGACTCGATCACAACCGGAACTGTAATCAATTCGTCTCCGATATAAATATCTGCAAATTCAACCTGTTCGCTTGGAACTTGATTTGTTTTTCAGCATATCGATTTTTTAATAAATCTGTTAACATTCCTTGTCTGTATAATCTGCTTAAATAATATGCATCTTTTAGATACCGCATTTCCAATTCAATTTCTTTTCGTTTTTCATAAACGCAGGTTAAATTGGCTAGAATTTTACATGCAGTATCTCCTCTCATACATTCGATTGTAAACTTCATACCTTCCTTTGCAATCTGTTCTGACAGCTCTAATTCATTATTATCTTCGAGAATTGCCGCGTAACAGACATATAGTAATATCCCCTGTACTACATGTCCGCGCAATGTACTTTCATTTTTATGATATTGTTTTAATACTTCTGCATATATTTCACATGCACTGTCGTATTTTCCCATTGCCGCAAATGTTCTGGCAATCTGGTTCATTATTGCAAATTCTGTTCGAAACGGTATTCTGTATATTCTTTTTCCAGATGGAAGAGGCGGCATCGTTATTGCAAGTATTTTTCGCCATTCTTCAATTGCTTCTTCGTTGGAAATTCGCCCGTTCCGCAACTTTTCCGTAATTCTGGCTCTGTCCAAATATTGCTTATTAACCGGTATTTTTTTATCAAGTTCTGACTCGATTCTTTCAAATAGCATCTCTGCTTCCTGACGTTTTTCATTCCCAATCAGGCGATTATAATCTCTCACCCATCCATACACTTCATAATGCTCTGACTCTATGAATCCGTAGTATCTCTCACGCTCAATCCCAAGTTTTTTCCACAACCGATACAGCTTCTTCTGATTTGGTGTTCTCCCGGATTCAATTCTGGATACAGTCTCCCATGCACAGATGTCTTCGCTCATCTCATACTGTGTAACTCCTTTTTCTTCCCGCAGATTTTTCAGAAAATAATTGCTGATAATGCACTCTCTCTGCGTACTGCTCTGCATAAATAAAGCCAATGAGATTTCCTTGGTCTGACGTTCACCGGCAACCTCATAAAGTGTCCGTATCGCATCCAGATAACGGTCACATTCTTCTGCCTCCGCTTTCTCTCCGAGACGCTCCTCACACTCTTTCTTTAGTTCTAGCAATTGTGTCAGCCAATGCAATGCCCCATTTTCTGTCAGGCAGTCGATCCCTTTATTTATCGTGTATTTGGCGGTTTTATCATATTGTATATCCAGAAGGATTCTTCCGAGCAGCCAGATACACTGTGGATAAATCTTCACTTTTTCTTCTTCATCCGTGTATTGTTCACAGATATACTGTTCCATCTTCCGGGCATTATCCAGCAGCCGTTCTGTATCACCGCATTGATATTGCATCCAGAATATCATATAGATCAGATAAATTTCCTGATGAAAAAGATGGATATTCTGTCCTTTTATCTCTGCTGTTGTAAGATGAAGAGACGTCTTAAGCTGCTGCAATACAGCTGTCAGTTTTCCTGCTTTGTTATAATTGCTTATTGCCTCTGCCATCTGTATATACTGCCGATGTATCAGCTTCTCTTCATCGGTTATGTCTTTGTACTGCCGGATCAGTTCTTCTGCATCGGCTGACCTTTTCTGCAAAAGAGCCTCGTATATTCTGTCCCGCAGTTCCAGAATCCTATATTCGTCACTGCTTACAACAATTTCTAATTTATCTAAAGATTTGCCATAAGTCTCAAAAAGTGCTTCCATTATAAGATATTCAATCTCTTTCGTACCATTCTCAACTCTCGAAAGTTCTGCCGCACTCAACAGCCCCCTCGCTGCCTCTTCAATCGTCCGTCCCTGTTTTTCCCGGAATTCACGGATCATATGCCCGAGTCTTTTCCCCATAATTGTTTCTATCCTTCTTGCGATTACCTCTCGCACAATTTCTTCCGTTTGATATACAGATTTATCTTTGGATTTTCTACTACAATTATACTCGAATTTTAACGTTTTTCATATGACGTTTTCTGAAACCTGTAATACATTTTAACAGCGATTATGTACTTTCTCCGCAAAGCATAAAACTGCTGTCATATGCCCTCTGCACATGACAACAGTTTTACTTATGATTTATAACATTTTTTTCTTTCGCAAAAACAGCATCGTAATGACGCAGATCAGCAATGTAATAATACAAATGATCAAAAATCCATGTGGCGTATTTGCAAACGGCATCCAGTTCTCGTTCACGTTCATTCCGTAGATACCGGAAATGACGGTTGGAATTGCCATTACAATTGTAATAGAGGTCAGATATTTCATAACGTTATTCAGGCGGTTATCCAACAAAGAGGACATCAGCTCTCTTGTTCCGTTGATAATATCTCGATAGATACTTGTCATTTCGATTGCCTGACGGTTTTCCACAATCACATCATCCAGAAGCTCTTTATCTTCCGGGTACTGCTCCAGCCGTTTATAACGGGTCAGCCGGTCAAGCACCACCCCATTTGCCCGGAGGGATGTCGCAAAGTAGACCAGTGTGGATTCCAGTTCATGCAGATTGATCAGATCGGAGTCGTCTGTATCGCTTCCAACACGTTCTTCTATCTCAGTACGTCTTTTATCGATGATCCGGAGATTTGCCTGATAAATTGCTGCCGTCCGGTAAAGGATCTGATACACAAAACGAAGCTTCTTCTTTGTGCTGAATTCTTTCACCCGGCTCCGCACAAAGTTCTGCAATACCGGTGTATCCTCCGTGCAAATTGTGACAATGATATCCTGTGTCAGGATGATACCAAGCGGAATTGTCGTGTATGTTCTCTGATCATGACGTATCTCGATGGCCGGGATATCCACCAATATCAGCGTATATCCATCCTGCAGTTCAATACGGGAACTTTCTTCAACGTCGAGTGCAGCCTTCACGTCATCAATGTCTACCATTAATTTCTCAGCAATTTCCTCACACTCATCATGTGTTGGGTTGATCATCTGCACCCATACACCATCACTTAATTTTTCTTCTTCATGTATGACCTGATCGTCCGTCCTATAATAAGTCATCATAATTGTCACCTGTTCCTATGTCCAGCCACGTTACTTTTTCCCAAATGTGTCTTTTCACAGCTCTCTCGTATACGTTTTACATATACTTTATCATAACACACATTTTTTTATCACGCCACGTCATTTTTTCTCATATGTAAATATACTCCGGCGAAACATCTCCTGCTGTAACTGCCGGTTTGCTCTTGAATATATTCATTATTTTTTTACCCGGTCAGGAAGCTGTACCAGAATGATTGCAGCAAACATCAGCACGCAGCCCATAAGTTCTTTGGTCGAAAGCGTCTGATGTAAAATCAGCCAGCCCGCGATCACAGAGATTACAGATTCCATGCTGAGGATCAACGATGCAACGGTCGGATTCATTCCCTTCTGCCCGACAATCTGCAGCGTATATGCCACACCGCAGGACATGACACCTGCGTACAAAATCGGCATCCATGCTGCAAGAATATCAGACATTTGCGGATGTTCCGTCAAAAGCATTCCTACACCAGACAGGATTCCACAGGTAAAAAATTGTATGCACGACATTTTCACTCCGTCCACTTTCGGGGAAAAATAATCGATCACTAAAATATGCATTGAAAATACCAGCGCACAAAGCATTAATAAAAGATCTCCCTTTTGAATAGAAAATCCGCTTTCCGTCATACATAAGAGGTACAATCCGACTACCGCGATTCCGACACCGCACCAGATTTTTACACCCACTTTTTTTCGCAGGAAAATGCCAAGTACCGGGACAACCACAATATACATTGCTGTGATAAATCCGGCTTTTCCAACGCTTGTATACATGATTCCAAACTGCTGCAGATTACTTGCAATACAGAGAAACACACCGCAGGCAATACCGCCAATCACAAGTGTTTTCTGACTTTGCGGACTGCTTTTTACTTCTTTGCCAGTCTCGCCTTCCATGCACTCGACACCGTTTTTACGGTTAAATTTGTTTAAAATGGCAATACACGGCAGCAATACCACTCCACCGATCAGACAGCGCACCGCATTAAAAGTAAACGGACCAACATAGTCCATACCGACACTCTGGGCAACAAATGCAACGCCCCAGATGGTCGCAGTTAAAAGTAATAATAATGATTGACGTAAGACAAATTTATTCATAATCCTCCTTGTTTGCGGAGCAAATGCGACTGTCCTTACAGGAGCAGAGGATTTTATCTCCCAATGTAACAGAATAGGGTGGCCTATAAAGCCACCCTGCTTAATCTTCAAAACTAAATTACCATTTTCGGACAATTTGTGCAAGCATTTCCACAGATTTGTTATGAAAAAAACTGATGCCCAGTTTATAAATATCTTAGAACTGCTTAAGAGATTCTTCACTTTCCAGTCAAATTTCTGTCACAAATTTCCTTTAATATAAAATCATCAAAAGGAGCTGCCGGTTTCAAAGCAGTTTGGGGTTGGAACAGTTCCGTCTAAAAACAATTCCTGTGGACATTATTTTTTCCAATGTCCACAGGGTGAAAATATATATGGGCAGCATTTCAGAGATTGAAATGCTGCCCTCCTTTTTTAATGTCCGTCGCCGGATTTAAATCCGGTATCTGACACGATTTTTTCACTGTTCTGTTTCACGGTATCGGAAACGGTGTAAGCACTGTCCTCATACAAAAAGATATGCAGTTCTTTTACATTGTCGCTCAGATCACACGGTATCACGACATCACCTGTTTTTTTGCTCAAAACCTTAGTTGTCTTGGTAAATGGAAATCCTGTGGTGTCTCCAATGGAATATTGGAAAACCTGTGACGCAAGCGCTAACAGTTCTGCATTTGAAAAACTGGTCTGGATATCACCACATACCTCATTGATGAGCTTATTTACGGTTGTAAGATCGGACTGCTGTGCTTTTTTCACCATCGCGGTCAAAACCGTACGCTGACGCTCTGTTCTGCGGTAATCATCACCGCCTCCATATCGGATTCTCGCATATGCACATGCCTGCACACCGTTTAAAGTATATGTGCCTCCCTGCGTAAGATTCTCGGCCTTATTTCCGGTCAATTCGTTTAACTCCCGGATATATCCGGTCATGAGAGACGCCTCATCATCTGTGATCTCCATGTCCACACCGCCAAGTAAATCGACGCATTCGATGATCGAGTTGAAGTCGACTGTCACATAATCTGTGATGTTTAAATCAAGGTTTACATTTAGCATGGATATCGCCTGCTCCGGTCCACCCTTAGCGTAGGCGGCATTGCATTTCTGGAAAATTCCATCTCCGGTATCCAAATAAGTGTCGCGGTAGACAGAAACCAATTTTACCTCTTTTGTATCATTATTAATATTGGCAAGCATAATGACATCGCTCCGCCCCTGCGACAAATTTCCATTGGAGCGATTGTCCAGACCAAACATCGCAATGGTCTGGTAACCCTTCATAATTTTCTGGGATTCCTGCGAAATATCCTCATTGACCTCAATCTTGTCCATATCCAGCTTTGTTTTCTCAATTTTGCTTAATTTTGACACAAAAAAAAGAACCACCGCAAGAATAAGCAGCAACACGATCTCCATGATAAAAATCGTGTTGCGCCGCCTTCTCGCTGCCGCTCTTTTCTGATATCTTCTGCTGTTTTTTCTGTGATCCTGTTCCCTTCTCGGATTTACGTTTTCTCTCTGACTCATTTTTCATCCCCGGCTTTCTTTTTGTAATCATTCAGTACTTTAAATTTATGTTACAAAAAGAGAGCCAGTGATTCAATCAAGCTTTTCTTAATCATTCTTAATATCTGTCATATAATTTCTTATGAAACTTTTAAGGACTGCACCTTTTAAACCGCTGAATAACCGCTGATTCCCATGAAATAGCAAAGCAGATATAAGAGCAGTAAATGCGCCAGATAGAAAACATAGAAGAAATATTTCATTTTCCAGCCGTGGGTTCCGTTTTCTCCCGTATCCACAGGGTTAAAATATATGGGCAGCATTTCGGAAGTGGAAATGCTGCCCTCCTTTTTACTCTCAATTCATCCACAAAATTACACCTATTGCCTGTACCAGACCATTTCCTGCAGATTACACCAGAAATAATCATCTGTACAGCCTGCTACATAGCATGTAAACATATCTCCAGCCTTGCTATCATCATAATAAAAGCTGAGTCTTGGGCATAGCCCCTGTTGGGAGCGGTCTGTCAGTTCCCATACATATGGTTCCTGATTACAAAATCCTATATTTTCAGATTCTAATGTATAAATATAAGCACCGTCTTCCTGAATACGGAACGCCATGCCCCAGCTCGGACAATACCATGTGCCAATGAAATTCTTTTCCATTGTCTCAGCATAATCATCAAACACATCAAAGCCTTCCACCGAAGATGCATCTGCTGTGATCTGGAAAGACGCATACTCACTGTCTGTGATCGGTCCAGATTTCACTATATTGCTCTGATCCGGTTTAAGTTCCGTATCTTCTATTATTTCTGATGCCGTCTCTGTGTTTTCAGTTTCCTGATTTTTTATGTCAGCTTCTGTGGAAATCTCTGTGCCATTATGATATGTTTCATCCTGGCTTTCCTGCTGCTTCCCCGTCTTCATTGCTTCCCATTGTGTATGTATATCACTTCCTGCACCCACAAAAATCACAAGACTCAATCCTACAATAAAGCACCACATCAGCACGAGGATAAAAATAGTTAAAAATCTTATTCCCTTCTTTTTTCCTAGTCCCTTCCCCTTATTTTGGGAACGTCTCAGAAGATAAACAATCCTTACACTAACCAAAATCCACAAGCCCACTAAAAGCAGCGTTGCCCCAATAAGCATAAAATTATAATAACTATCTGAACTTCCCACAACAAATGTCCAGATTCCATAACCTACGGCAGTTGCAGCCATCAATATTCCAAACCAAAGATTCAGATATGGCTCTGCTTTTGTGTCCTGTTCTGCCATGATCTCCCACGTTTTTACAGTGTCCATCAGCCTGGTCTGATCCCCGCTTCTGAAAATCTCCTGTAATTCATCATCCGACAGCTTAACGGTCTTAGAAGGCACCGCAGCGCAATGCTCCAGTTCGATCTGCCAGCTATCCTCCCTGGCACGAAATGATGCTGCTGCAAGCAGAAAATAATAGGTCTTCAATACATTTTTTCCCAGACTTTCTACTGCAATCTGGGAAAGTGCCTGTTTTGCAGCCAACGGTTTTTCCATCAGGATGTCCTGCTTGGCCATTGTCAGCAGGGTTATACTCTTTAAGAAAAATTTTTTATTATGATTTTCGCGATAGATGACCAGATTATAATCGTGCTTTTCCTGCAGTGTAAAATCCTTCATCCGCTTTGCAACGATTCCATTATGGGCAGCGCAAAACCCCATCATAGAAAACATACACATAACATAAAGAAGAATGTAGCTTGAAAGCTTTATTTCTATCTGTGGATACAATATTTTATCCACCATGCCAAGAGCGAATAATAACAGTAACATCAGATATCTGAGCGCACACTCTCTCTTTGCCCTGCGTATGCATTTTCTTGCCATTTCAATTCCGCGGTTGTCGTACAATTCGACTGATTCATTTGTGTCATATATATTCACGATTCCTGCCCCTTTTGCATTATGTCAACCTTGTGTTTCATTTTCTATCAAGAGCTAAACCGCCGAATATCCGCTGATTCCCATGAAATAACAGAGCAGATATAAAATCAGCAAATGTGCCGGATAGAAGATGTAGAAGAAATACTTCATCTTTAAACCGCGTGTTCCGTTATAAAAAGCGATTGGGATAAATCCAAACAGCGCCGGTGTCTCCCAGATAAATGATGCACATCCTGCGATGATCTGCCACATTTTTTTCTTGCGGAAAATGTATAAGACCATGATACAGAATACACCTTTTTCGGCATAATCTGTTTTCAGGAAATATGCAAGCGCCATTCCTGCTGCCACGATCAGGATATACAAGATCACCTTCAACGCCTGATTCCACTCTTCTTTTTCTTCCACTGCACGGTAAGCGATCATCGTCAGCAAACCAATGAATAGTGTAAAAAAGACATTCTGATAATTGAATTCGAGTATCTTGCTGCTGAATGCCAGATCGAACGGTATCTCTGAGATCAATGCAAACAGCCCAAGCCGCATCGCATATTTTTTCACATCATGCGTATGTAGAAATCCCTCCACCAACAAAAAGCAGAAGATTGGAAACGCCACACGTCCGATCATTCGCATGATCGTGTATGTCCAATACAGTGCTCCATTTGCTGAAAGCCACAGCATAATTGCATCTGCATTTGTCTGGTCAAGTTCACCCAAACCATTTACCATTAAAAGTCTTGCCAATACTGCTGCACCAATATGATCGATCACCATTGTCACGATCGCGATCATTTTTAAGGTGCTTCCGCTGATTCCTTTTTTGTTTTCCATTGTTTCCCTCTTTCTTAACTTACAAAAACTGCATAAAGTAAAAATTGTCGTGCGTTACCGGGCACGACAATTTTTGTTTTTACCATTGCACTGACATATTCCTGCTACAACCTAGCTGTGTAAACTATAAATGTCTCCGTATACTAGCCTACAAATTCAGCAACACATCTTCTGTATGCCGCTACCGGATCAGCTGCCTGTGTGATCGGTCTGCCGACTACGATAAAATCAGAGCCAAGCTCTTTTGCTTTTGCAGGTGTTGTCACACGCTTCTGATCTCCTACATCTCCGTCTGCAAAACGCACGCCCGGTGTAATGGTAAGGAATTTTTCTCCACATACTTCGTGTACTTTTCCTGCCTCTAATGGAGAGCATACCACACCGTCTAACCCTGCTTCCATTGTATTTTTTGCATAATGCATAACTGTTTTGTCAATCGGTTTGTCAATCCACAATTCTTCCTGCATCACTTCCTCGCTTGTGGAGGTAAGCTGTGTCACAGCGATCAGCAGAGGTCTTGTTCCGTCTGCTCTTGTCAGTCCCTCAATTGCTGCGGACATCATTGCTTTGGTTCCTGCTGCATGAACGTTGCACATATCAACATCAAGGTTTGATAATACTGCCATGGATTTTTTGACTGTATTTGGAATATCATGTAATTTCAGATCAAGGAAAATCTTATGTCCCATCTTCTTAATTGTTCTGACGATCTCAGGTCCTTCTGCATAAAAAAGTTCCATTCCGATCTTTACAAATGGCTTTTCATCCTGAAATTTGCTTAAAAAGCTCACTACTTCTTCTTTGCTGTTAAAATCACAGGCAATAATGACATCTCTTCCCATAAGTTCTCCTTTTTCTATTCTCTGTATTTATTCTTTTTACAGTGACCGTTATGTATCACCTCATCAAAGAATACTACATCCAAATTTAATTGTAAACATAATTACCCGCAAAAACATTCATTTTTTTCTAGACAATTGCATTTAATTATGCTAATATAACGAAGTACGGTTTTGGACGTACAACCGAATATATCGGAATGTGGCTCAGCTTGGTAGAGCGCTTCGTTCGGGACGAAGAGGTCGCGTGTTCGAATCACGTCATTCCGACTGACTGAGAGGATATTGATATCACATCGATATCCTTTTTTATTACTTTCACACAAAATTTCACCCAAACATACTACAAATATAAAATTTAACAAAAAATTCACATTATAACAGCAATTTGTGGCTGTTTTGCTGCTGTCTATATGCTATAATAATCGGACAAGCGAAAAAAGGAGACGATACTATGAAGAATATAGAATTATCAGCCTGCGAAGAAATGATAATGACAATTATCTGGAACAGTGAGACTGAATTAGACTTAGCAGCGGTCATGGCTCAGACAAATGAGCGCTATCATACTGTCTGGAAACCACAGACAGTATCTACTTTTCTTTCAAGAGCTAAGAAAAAAGGCTTTCTGACTTCTTATCAGAAAGGACGTTACTCTTACTATCAACCACTTGTGAGCAAAGCAGAATATCGCAGAATGAAGCTTCTCACCCTGTTGACCAAGTTCTATGATAACGATAAGGAAGCGATGAAGAAAGATATAATGGCATGAAAAAAACAGTTCTAATTACCGGTGCGTCACGTGGTATCGGACGTGCAATCGCTGTTGCTTTTGCAAAAGCAGGTTATAACCTTGTCATCACCTGCTCCAAAAGTGAAACAGAACTTTTACATTTAAAAAACGATCTGGAAAGAGACTATTCCGTAGATGTCCTTGCAAGTATTGGTGACATCTCTGATTTCGAATATGTGTCACAGCTTTTTTCACATATTGAGCAACGTTTTCACGGTGTCGATGTGTTAGTCAACAATGCCGGGATCTCATATGTCGGTCTGCTAACTGACATGACGATCGATGAATGGAATCATATTCTGGGTGTGAATCTCACTTCCGTATTTTCCACCTGTAAACTGGCGATTCCTCATATGCTTTCCAGAAAATCCGGAAAAATCATTAATATTTCCTCTGTCTGGGGAAATGTCGGGGCTTCCTGTGAAGTGGCTTATTCCGCCTGCAAGGGAGGAATGAATTCTTTTACCAGAGGTCTTGCCAAGGAACTTGCACCAAGCAATATCCAGGTAAACGCCATTGCATGCGGCTGCATCGACACACAGATGAATGCATGCTTTTCCGAAGAAGAACGTGCTGCATTAACAGATGAAATTCCAGCCGGAAGATTCGGAATGCCGGAGGAGGTTGCCTCCCTTGTTCTGACGCTAGCCGAAGGAAATGAATATCTGACAGGTCAAATCATAACATTAGACGGTGGCTGGATTTAGCCATCGTCTTTTTTCTTAGATTTTAAGAATAAATTCAGAAAATCGGTACTTTCCAATATTTACCAGTCAAGTGAGCTAAAATCCTTTTAATTTAACGAAAAGGAGCTCTCACTAATGAAAATTCAAGAAGAACGTGTACTCTTATTAATGGAGGAAAACGGAATCACACAGCGAGAAATGGCACGGGATCTCGCCATTTCTCCTACCACGCTGAATGGGTATCTGCATGGCAAATATCTTCATGTTCCGGATGATGTGATATGCGAAATTGCTGACTATCTGCGGGTTTCCGTCGACTATATTACAGACCGGTCAGCACTGCTTCAGATTGGGAATGGGATCCACGACAAAGAGGAAGCGGTGGTTATTGATAATTATCGTCATCTGCGTCCTTCTGACAAAAAAATCGCAGCCGACCTTATCAGCCAGCTGCTTAAAAATAATTCCGACAATTCCACCAGATCCTGATTCTGTTTACTGACTTTCCTCTGCAGTCAGAATAATGACTGTTCTCGGCGGAACTTTTAATGATTTTTTATAATAAAACTCTGTCTGTTCTTCCACATTTTTTCCATCTTCATATGGAAGGAATGTGTTGACACAGACTTTCCACTGCATGCCCATTGGAAGCTCCGGAAGCTGCATAATCAGTGTTTCCCAATATGCATTCATACAATAGAACACAATATCATCACGGATATCATTCTCATCTCTTCCTGCATACATAATACCGATCAGCCGGCTGTTATTATCTGTACCGCCATTCCATGGGAAACCATTGTGGATACTGATCTCCGGCAGTTTACATGCCGCCGGTTTTGTAGTCTTACGCAGGATCGCATTATCTTTCCGCAGGCGAATCATATAGCGGAAGAAATCGTGTATTTCTTTGTATTCTTCCAGACGGTTCCAATCCAGCCATGATGTGATATTATCCTGACAGTAAGAGTTGTTATTTCCAAACTGTGTATTGCAGAATTCATCTCCTGCAAAAAACATCGCCGGTCCGCGGCTGCACATCAATGTTGCAAACGCATTTTTTACCATGCGGCGGCGCAAGCCCTCGATTTCCGGATCATCTGTTGCGCCTTCTGCTCCACAGTTCCAGCTGTTTCCATTGTTATCGCCATCTGTATTTCCCCAGCCGTTTTTCTCGTTGTGCTTCATATTATAAGAATACAGATCATATAAAGTAAATCCATCGTGACAAGTCAGGAAATTCACGGATGCACTAATTCCGCGGTGTGCCGGATCGTACAGGTCTCTTGATCCTGTAATTCGTGTGATCGCTGTACCTGCCATGCCGCCATCGCCCTTCAAAAAGCGGCGCATGTCATCACGGTATCTTCCATTCCACTCTGCCCAACGGTTCCAGGATGGGAAACTGCCCACCTGATATAAACCACCGGCATCCCATGCCTCGGCGATCAGCTTTGCTTTTGCGAGAATCGGATCGCATGCAAGTCCCTGCAAAATAGGTGGATTTTCCATCGGTGCACCATTCTGGTCTCTGCTTAAAATAGATGCAAGGTCAAACCGGAATCCATCCACCCTGTAATTGATGACCCAGTATCTCAGACAGTCAATGATAAATTTACGCACGATCGGATGGTTACAGTTCATGACATTTCCACATCCACTAAAGTTGTAGTAATATCCATCCGGTGTCAGCATATAGTAGATATTATTGTCAATTCCTTTAAAGGAAAAACATGGTCCCTTCTCATTTCCCTCCGCTGTATGGTTAAATACAACGTCCAAAATAACCTCTATTCCATTTTCCTTCAGTTCATAGATCAGATTCTTTAACTCATCACCCTCATGGTTGTGTTCCACCACTGAAGTATAACTTGTGTTGGGTGCAAAAAAACAGACTGTGTTGTATCCCCAGTAATTATACAGACGTTCTCCGTCCACCACACGGGTGTCTTCCATCTCATCAAACTCAAAAACAGGCATCAGCTCCACTGCATTGATCCCGAGATCTTTCAGATAAGGGATCTTTTCCCTCAAGCCCTCAAAAGTACCAGGTGCTTTCACGCCGGAGGATGCATCTCTTGTGAAACCACGCACATGCATTTCATAAATGACCAGATCTTCAAACGGATGATTCAGAAAACGGCTCTTTTCCCAATCAAAATTATTTTCCACTACCCGGGCATGGTATACAAAGTCTTTTCCACCTTCCGGGCGCTCTCCCCAGTGTCTCTGCCCTGTCACTGCCCGGGCGTATGGATCAAGCAGGATATTGTCTTTATGAAACCGCAGTCCTTTTTTTTCATCATATGGTCCATCCAGCTGGAACGCATATTCAAACTCTTCGATATTTAACCCAAATACCAGCATGGAATATGTGCTTCCAATACAGTAAGTTTCCGGATAACGTATTTTTGCAAATGGCTCCTGTTCCTTTGGGCGGAACAATAACAGTGTACATCCGGTCGCCCCCATGGAATGGATGGTAAAACTGACTCCATTCGCCGCCTGCGCCGCTCCATTCCTGTCATAAAATCCGGGCCGTACCTTATATCCTGAAATTTCATCCAACGGCTGAAGTTTTTCACCCCTGAGTGGTCTGTGATCAAAATTCATCTGTTTTCACCTCATTTTCTTCTGCTCTATATTAATGCGTTCTGACTATATTCTTATTATACTCGAAATACGTGATTTTACAAACTTTGTATACTACATTATATGTAATATGCTCGAAAAGGAAGCGCTTCAAAACAGCTTGCAGATTATCATTGTTTTCTTTTCGGAAAAATGGTAATATAAAATCAATATTTCACTGGTGTATTGCCAGTGATCACAAATGCAGATGAAAACGGACTGTACTTGTCAATAACTTGAGGAGGGTATCATACATGGAAGAAAAGATTTATAAAACAATGGGCTCCACAGGTGCTGCAAATCTCGCGATTGGGATCTGTATTCTTGTTGGCGGAATTGTTTCCGGAATCCTTTTGATCGTAAACGGTGCAAGATTATTAAAACACAAGGGAAAAATTATGTTTTAACGGCACCTTTCCAAAAAGGAGAGAAAGTATCCCTTTAAAGGGACACTTTCTCTCCTTTTTTCTTGCAATAAGTCAGCCTATTTTACGAATTCCTCAATCACACAGGAATGTTCCTTTGTTTTCACATCATAATTAATCCCGACAAGCAATAGGTTTCCCTGATATTCTTCCAGACTCTGGCAGTTCACGATGCACGGTATAAAAATTTCCTGCAGCGTATAATGCCTGTCATATTTTCGTTGCTTATTATGTTTATTGTAACGCTTTTGTAAGAAATACAAAAGAGCTTTTAAAATTTCTTTTTCGCATAAATAAGCATATAGATAACTCCAACAACCCAGAACAGAATCGCCATCACTGCGCCTTCCCAGCCAATCGCATCCAGATCAAACCGATTATCCAGAAGCAAGATTCCTGCGACAATAACTCCCCACACAATGCCGCTCTCTGCCTCTTTGATATTTTTCCACAATATTCTTTACGATTTCTTCCTGATCCCATTCACGATCGCATAAAACGCTGGGAATAATACACCGACAACCGACCAGATGATCCATGTTCTGTCCCAGTCATTAGTTGTAAAGCTCCATGCAAGATAAATGGCTGTGGCGATCAGCCAGTAAACAGTTACCGGGCCAGACATCTTTCTATTTTCATGTTTTTTCTGCCTTGTGTAGTCTTCTTCCTCCAGAAGCTGATTCATTGCATTCATTTTGGCAGCACTTCGCACAATAAAATAGGTTCCGATTGCAACAAGCGTTAAAAGCATGCATACTGCTGAAACCATGTAAAAATCACTTTCAGATACAGCAAGTGTTCCAAATAAAGGAATCACAGAGCATATGCAGCATGTAATTCCGATGACAAGCTGAGTCACATACGGACTGTGATAAGCATCTCTTTTTTCCTTCACCATGCCGCTTACACCATAGACAGTCTCTATGTCTTCCTTTTCCATAAATTCATATTTCTTTGTTTTCATACCGCAAAGAATAAAAATAGTTACCGCAATTGCAATTAAAACGATCAAAACACAGATTCCTATTCCAGCCGCTGCATTTTCACTGATATGATAATTTGGCATCTCACTCATTGCTCCAAGCATTAATAACACAATTGGGGATAAAATGCACAGCATCGTAGCAAAGGCTGTTTTTCCTGCCGACCAGTCAATGATCTGCAAATATTCATTTGCCATTTCCATTGTGACTTTGTGTACGATCCTGTCGCTCCCACTTTCCTTTTCCTGCATCTGTGACGGCGCGTATTCTTCCTCTTCCAGTTCATCTTTGATCAGGTAATCTGTGGTCACTCCAAAAATCTCGCTGAATTTTAAAATCTTATCCAAATCAGGGATAGACTGCGCACCTTCGTATTTTGAAATCGACTGGCGCGTCACTCCGAGTTTTTCTGCAAGCTCCTCCTGTGACCATCCGTTCTTTTTTCTCAGGTTGATAATTTTATCTGCTAAGATCATAACTTCCTCCGTTCTATGTTAAAATCAAACATCTGTTTCTAGAAAAAGACTATCATTTTTTACCATTACATACTAGAAAGTTGCCCCGTCAATTTGTCAACCGGTGGTTGCAATGCGCTTATTTGCGGTATTTTATAGCAAAAAGAGAATCTTTCTCAGATTCTCTCTTTGTGCTTTACTGACACATTATTAACTGCTCTAAATCAACAAGCATGATATCTTCCGCCTTTTCCGCCTCTTCCAGAACAGCCTTTGTAAAACCTGATTTTGAAAACAGTACAAACCACGTATGTTCCCGCTTTTGGCAAAATATATCTGCTTTTTCCTTTAAACTGTTAAGCACTCCAATATCCAGTTTTTCATTCCGCCACTTACATTCACCAATCAGATAATCATTCTGTTCATTGGCAATAATGTCAATTTCTACCTGTTCATGCGTCCTGGGATTTGTCCCCCACCATCTGCCAATTGCTGTAAAAAGAAACGGCAGTTCTCCTTTGGCATTCTGGCTGTACAAGTAGTCTGTACATATTTTTTCAAACGTTAAGCCCATATAATGACTATAATCGGGCTGGATACGTTTTAACCAGACTGCCTCACCTGCTCCTGTCTCGATCAGTGTTCTGTTTGTAAAAACATATCTGTACCAGAATCGAAACATCTGATCCGAAATACCATATAAAGTTTTCCGGGAAGTTTCCTTTTCGCCAAATGGAGTTTCCTTATACACAATTCCCAATTCACAAAGTGTTTTTATATATTTTAAACATTTTGCAGTTTCTTCCCCAATTTTCGTAGATATTTCATTGGCTCTGGTATGTCCGCCTGCAATTGCTTCGATGATTGCACTATATACCCCTGGTTCCTGCACTTCCTGCCTTAACAGCAAAAGCGGTTCCTCATATAAATAAGATGTATTTTTCAAAAAAGCCCTTTTTATATTCTCGTCAAAATCTTCTTTTTCATCAATCTGTTGTAAATACAGCGGAGTTCCTCCAAACGCCCCATAAAGCATTAATTTTTCTTCTGCCGAGAACTGATCCATAAATTTTATGCTCGTCTGATAGGAAAACGGTTTCATATGAAGCTGTCCTGTCCGCCTTCCAAATAAGGGACTCTTCGAACCAAGAACCTCCTTCTCCATAAATCCCATATAACTTCCGCAAAAAACAATAAATAAATTCCCGTTTTTTAATGTGTGATCGATCAAATGCTGCAGCTCTGACAGTAAGGCTTTATTTTTCTGCACAAGATATGGAAACTCATCAATAACAAGAATCAGTCTTTTCTCTTTTTGACGCTCATTCAAATATAAAAGCGCATTACTCCATGACGAAAATGGCTCCAATCTGTTTTCTTTGTAAAACTGAAAAATCAGAGACGAAAATTTTTCCAGATTCAATTTATCATTGCTCTGTTCAGCAGAATAAAAAATAGCATCTTTGCCTTTACAAAACTCATTTAGTAATGTCGTTTTTCCTACACGTCTGCGCCCATAAAGTACAAATAACTGAAATTTGTCCTGTCTGTATAGCGTATTTAAATCATTCAGTTCTTTTTCTCTTCCAATAAATACCTCTTGCATGGCGTCTCCTTTATTAACTTCAAAGTAATTTACTTTAAAGTTAATTATATCATTTCCAGTTTTTATGTCAATTATGATGAAGTAAAATTGTCATCTACGCCTGCTTTGCATAAATGTCTTCATTATGTCAACCTATAATCAACAAGACACCGCCTCAATCCACCCATCACCTCACTAAATACGATGCCGTACTGTGCAGCTTTTCTGCAGTCCATCCAGAGATTGTGCACCAGAGAACCTTCTTGTACCTGCTGCCTGCTTCCTGTGATCTGCAAAAATTCCTTCGTAATCTCATACATGGACTGTGTTGTCTCACTTCCAAAATTGTAAACTCCACCTGGAAGCTGCAATATAACATTCTGCTTACCTGGTTGATTTTCTGCAAGAACCGCCTCGCCCGACAGCTTCCCGCTTTGCTGCAGTCCATTCTCCGGTAATTTTACAATCCGCTCCAGATTTTCACATACCTCACGCAGATAAGTGATCCCACGATACTGACATCCAAAAGTAAGCGTCTCTTTTGCATTGAGAACATTCAATAGATAATTGCCCTTCGGTGAAATGTAGTCATACATCCATTCTGCCCGCAGCAGCACAGAATCCGGCTGTCTGTCCAACACCCGCTGTTCCATTTCCAGTTTATGCGCTCCATAGATATTCGCAGGTTTTGCCTCATCCTCCCGATATGGTCCTCCGCTCTCGCAGCCTCGGTACACCTGATCTGAACTGAAACAGATCAGTTTTCTCCCGTCTGATGCTTTCGCCAGATAAACCGGAAGAAGTACATTTGCATAATAGGACTCTTCCGGATTTTTCTCACAGATCCCCACATCCGAAATTGCAGCTGTGTGGATGATCACATCTGCTTCGCTCTCCTCCACGATCTGCCTGATCTGTTCTTCGTTCATTCCCTGAATGGACGGAGCCGCGATTGCTCCTTCTAACTCTTTCATCAGGCGTGTGCCCACAAAGCCGTGTGCTCCGGTAATCAATATTTTCATTTTGTTTTCCTCCTCACAAAATATTCCAGATAATCTGCCTCTTCAAATTATTTATTTCAGGGAGATTTATGAAAAAAGTTTTGCATCACCAATGATGGTGTATCAGATTTTATCGGCACTATGCATACGATCTTTCTAGCAGATTCCCAGATAACTTCCCAGTTTCTCAAACTCTTCCGGATTAATGCAGTTCGGTATTTCCACATCTGCAATCTTTTCCCTGCACTCCTCATAATCCATCCAGCAGACTTCTGCGACTTCCGACTCTTGCAGTTTCAGTTTACCAATATCCACCGGCTGTCTGTATACAAAATCATTACTGAACTCATTATCCCGGAATATTTTTCCAGAAAAAGTTGTCTCAAACTTCACGAGTGTTGTTCCGAATAGTTCCAGCTGCTCCGGCTGTGCAGACAATCCCAGTTCCTCCTCAAACTCCCGCAGTGCACTCTCCATGACCCCATCTCCGGCACTGATATGCCCGGCAGAAGAGATATCATAGCAGCCGGGGTACGAATCCTTGTTATCGCTCCGCTTCTGAAGCAGTACATCATATCCGCTCTTATCATTTTCCCGCACGATCCAGATATGAACAGTTCCGTGCAGTGCGCCTTCACGATGTGCCACACCGCGTTCTTTTACTACGCCTGTTTTACTTCCATCCTCATTTAAAATATCGAAAAGCTCCAACTCTTTTGCATCCAGAACTGCCTGCTCCAGAATATCCTGCTTATTGTATACAAGCTTTAAAGAAAAGAACTCCTTCTGCTCCTCTAACAGACGGAAGAAAATCCGGTCGCCTTCCCAGAGATTCAATTCCGGAATCTGGTCTTTTTCTACCCATTCCAGCACACCTTCGTTGCAGTCGATTGGTGTTCCCTCGAATCCATCTGCTGTAAAAAGTGACATGTATTCTACGGTATCTTCCCCCAGAACAAAAGTTATAATACCACGATATTGCCATGAAGTCAGGGTATAACCGGTTTCCTCCCGGACTTCCCTTAACATGCATTCCTCCGGACTTTCTCCCCACTCAAATTTTCCACCGACACCGATCCATTTGTCATGATTGATGTCATTTTCCTTTTTGATGCGGTGAAGCATCAGATACTTGTTATCTTTTTCGATATAACATAAGGTTGTTAATTTGTTCATCTGTGAAAATACCCCTGTCTCTTTTCATTTAATTTTAGCTTATCACTAAACTAGGGGATATTGCAACCTATAACCCCATAACCCCGCAGTGCCTGCTAGCAGTCAGATTTTATGTCTTCCTCTGTGAGCACTGCTCATTGCTTACGCATAGTATTTTGCCTGTGCGCTCCAGAGTTCATAGTATTTGCAGTTCGTCTGTTCCACGAGTTCCTCGTGTGTGCCCTGCTGCACGATCCTGCCCCGGTCAAAGACAACAATCTCATCGCAGAACCGGCAGGAAGAAAGCCTGTGACTTATGTAAACCGCTGTCCGGTCTCCTACGATCTCATTGAAACTGCTGTACACCTCCGCTTCCGCGATCGGATCTAAGGCGGCAGTCGGTTCATCCAAGATCAGAAATGCCGCGTTCTGATACAGCGCCCTTGCAAGTGCGATCTTCTGTTCCTCTCCGCCAGAGATGCTCACACCATCGGCATCACAATCCTTGTAAAGCCAGGTATCTAACCCCTTTTCCATCCGGGCAGAGCGCGCATCAAAGCCAGCCTTGCTTAAACATTCCTGTACTTTCTCTGAGTCATACTCTGTGGATGCTGCCACATTCTGCCCAAGCGGAAGGGCAAATAGTTTAAAATCCTGAAAGACAACTGAGAATACGGACATGTATTCCTTATAATTGTATTTCTTAATGTTGATTCCATTCAGCAGGATCTCGCCTTCTGTCGGATCATAGAGCCGGCACAAAAGCTTGATAAATGTTGATTTTCCAGAACCGTTCTCCCCGACGATTGCTAATTTTTCTCCAATGCGGAATTTCAGATTTACATGGTCTAACACTTTTCTGTCTGTGCCAGGATAGCAGAAGCTGACATCCCGAAATTCCACCTTGTACTGGCAGTCATTCCTTTTTTCCACGGTGAGGCTTCCCTGATACATATCATTCGGCGTATCCAGAAAATCAAGTGTTTTCTTTAAAAATTCCCGGTTTGTATGCACTTCGCCAAGTGCGCCCAAAAGCTCCTCCAGATTGTGGCTAAGCGCCGTCACCGCACTGATATACTGCGTCACAGCACCAATTCCAAACGCTCCTCCGTATGCCTTCAGACAGACAAGCAGATAGACCAAACCACTGCAGAACCGTTCTGTCATCTTAGCAACTGCTGACAGGATGCCTCCTTTTCCTTTCTCCAGGCGGTCCATCCCGGTTCCTATCCCCCAGACTTTATTTTTCTCATAAAATCCCATGACAGCCGGAATCTGCTCATAAACACGGATATCCTGCTCCCGTTCCCGTTCTCCTGCCATACGTGCCATAAAGCTCCAGAGGCGGTTTCCAAACGTTGCACGCTCGGAAAGTTCTGCAGCCATGTTCTGTACCCGTTCCTCAACCCAGGATGCCAGCGCCGTAAATCCTAGTATTCCAGCAAGAAATACAATCGTAAAAAGAGGACTGTTCATCCATAGGAATGCTTCCTTCACCGCTTTTGCCCGAAAAAAACTTACGGTGAGTATCAATGCTCCGGCAATACCTGCAATTGCCTGCAGCATCCTTTCCATGGTAAAGACAACCATGCATAGCCCGAGCCTGCTCCACCTGTTAATTTGTTCAATCTGTAAAATCTGATCCTGAACGACGGAATCATCCACTTTTGCAAAATCAAGTGACAACATCTTTTCACTCAGAATTTGTGTTAAATTTGCTGTCATATCATTCCGCTCCACCGTGTAACAGTTTTTAAAATAATGATAAAGGAGTCCTGCCACACTTTCCATTCCAAGTAACAGCACTACCAGATTCCGCAAAATAACCGGATTTTTCGCGCCTGACAGCTCCGTAATGATCCGTGCAGAAAAATAGATTCCCGCATAAGGAAGCAGCGCACCGGTAACCACATAAAAAAACAGTGATACCAGCATGCCTGGTGATTCCCTCCACCAGATTCCGATCGCCCTTTTATTCAGTCCAATTGTCTCACGCATGGAACGCAGCATCTTCCATTCCTCCTTCCGTATAATACCGGCTCTGTACCTCATACAGATGTGCATATTCTTTTCCTGCATCCATCAGTTCCTCATGTGTACCCATCTCCGCGATCCCACCTGCTCCGATTAAGATAATACGGTCACAGAACTTCGTGGATGCCAGACGGTGCGACACATAAATGGAAGTGGAGCCCTTTGTCAGTTCATGGTACCGCTCATAGAGATCACTCTCTGCAATCGGATCCAGTGCCGCCGTCGGCTCATCGAGTACGATCACAGGTGCATTCCGGTAGAGTGCCCTCGCAAGCATGAGCCGCTGTGTCTCACCTCCGGAAAGCTCATAAGCATCCAGGTGGACGGACCTTCCCAACTTTGTCTCATATTGCTCCGGCAGCCTTTCGATGTTCTCTTGCAGACCTGCATCCTTTATTGCCTCTTTCACGCGGGAATCATCTATCTCCTCCACGCTCTGTGCCACATTTTCTGCAATGGTTCCTGCCAGGATGGAGAAATCCTGAAAGACTGCGGAAAATAGTCCGTAATATTCTTTTCTGTTATATTTGCGGATATCCTCACCATTTAAAAGTACACGCCCCTCTGTCGGGTCAAAAAATCCACATAGAAGCTTCACCAGCGTCGATTTTCCGGCTCCGTTTCTTCCTACAACCGCAAGTTTTTCTCCGTTTCGTATGGTGAGATCTAAGTTGTGCAGTGTATCCTCCGATGCCCCCGGATAACGGAAGCTGACATTTTCAAGCTTCAGCTCATAGTGTCCTGCTTTATTCTCCGGAAGCGCCTCTCCATCCTCGAACCGGTATGGTTCCTCATAAAAAAGCAGCTCCATCACATCGGAAATCCCGACACCTGACTGTCTGATCTGCGACACATTTTCCATGATTCCCTGCACCCAGTTTGTAAAACCGCTCACCGCGGAAAAATATAAGATAAACTGCGGAGCATCCAAATTTCCCGCAAGTACCTGTCCGATCAGATACGCATACGCAACTACGTTCCGGATCAGGGCAGCAAAAACATTCACAGAGTCTGCCATAAAATGATGGTTTCCTACTGCCCTTTCAAAATGCATGAATATCTCATAATTCTGCTTCATCGTATCTATCAGCCATTGTTTCATATGAAGGATCCGGATATCCTTTGCAGCGACCGGGCTCCATGCCTCATCTCTCAGATACCGAAAACATTGACGCGCATGATCATTTTCTGCCCTGTTGTTCTGCAGCCATACCACAGACCTCTGTACTGCCAGATAACTGACTGCTGCTGCAAGGATTGTGACTGCCAGAATAAGCACATTCATCCTTTTCATGACAAGCAGGTACGCAAAAAATCCCAACATACAGAACAGAAGCTGATTTAACTGTATCCATATAATCTCTGTTGCACTGCTGTTGCTGTTGGTTGCCTGGTTAGTGCGCTCTTTCTTTTCCTGAAAATCTTTTTTTTCAAGGTTACAGTAAGATGTTGCGCCAATTTTTGCCGTGATTGCTTTGCAAAGTGACATGCGGATTTCTATCTTTCCCTGATAGGTTGCATTGTTTATGTATTCTTTCAGTCCGGTAAGTAACAGTATTCCACCTGAAAAAAGCAGGATAGTTCTCACTAACTCTTTTAATGCGATCTGCTCCTCAATATCGCGCAGTAATACCGGTGTCACGTATAATTCGAGCAGCTGTAATATAAGCGCCAAAATTGCGTCTACAACCAGCCATACCAGAACAGCCGGAGCTTCTTTTGCCGCCTGCCGGATCATGAATATGTTCGATGGGATGACGCCGTATTCTGATTTGTGGTTATTCATTGTGGTTCCTCCGTGAATGTGTAATTTGATAATCTCTACTATAGTACAAAGAAAAAAAGATGCATGTTTCAGGGACGAACTGCATCTTTTATGGGACGAATTGTATTATTCCTGTGGCAGCAAAATCTCCGTTGTGAAAGCTCCGTCTTCACTGTTGCGGCTTAGATAGCCACCATAACGCTCCACAATATCATCGATACGAATAAGCCCGAATCCGTGTCCCTGTCCTTTTGTGGTGTGAAATCTGCCACTGATTTTTTTCTGTTTTTTCGTTGCGGTAAAATTTGTGAACGACATGTAGAGCTGGGTATTTTTCATATCCATGTAGATGCGAATCATCCGCTTCTCTTCGGGCAATTGCAGACTCGCCTCAATGGCGTTGTCGAAGAGGTTTCCAATAATAATGCAGAGATCCATCTCCGATGTTTTTAAGGCAACCGGTACATGTGCATCCGCCACAACCGGGATATGCTTTGCTTTTGCCAGAGAGATCTTACTGTTTAAAATGGCATCGGTCATTTTGTTTCCGGTCTTGATCACGGTATCTACGGTAGACAGATCCTCGTCTAACTCGTCAAGATATTTGCTGATCTGCGCTAAGTCACCGTCTTTCGCATAACTTTTGAGTACCTGGATATGATTCCGGTAATCATGCCGCCAGCCACGGATCTGACGGTACATGTTCTCCACCTCCTGATAGTGAGTCTGGACTAACTCGCTCTGGTAGGCGGCTAATTGTCTGTTAATGTATTTGGATAGCAGGGACATTGTTTTTTATCTCCTCGGGCAGTTGTTCTTTTATTTCAATCTTTCCCACATCTTAAAAATCTTTTATAAACGCCTCATTCAGCTTCTTATAACTTCCTCTCGGAACCGGAAGATTCTCCCCGGTATTCAAAATGAGTTCCGTCTTGCCAATACGTCTCACATAATGGAGATTCACCAGATATGACCGCCCCACGCGGACAAAAGCTTCATCCAGTTTTTCTTCCATTTCTGATAAGGTGCCACGCATCTCGTAATCGTTATCCGCATGAATGATATTATAATTCCGGTTTGATTCGATAAAGCGGATCTCCTTGAGTGGAAGCCTAAGGACTTCTCCGCCACATTCGACCAGAAACACGGCATCTGCTGTCTTCAAACGCTCTACAGCCCGCTCTAAAACACTGTCTATTTTCTCCTGCGAGACGGGTTTTAACAGATAGTGAAGTGCCTCCACATCGTAACCTTCCTGAATGTACTCCATATACCCCGTCACAAAGATGATCTGCATCTGGCGGTTGTGTTTTCGGATTTCTCTGGCAAGCGCGATGCCGTCCATTTTCTCCATCTCGATATCAAGGAACAAAATCTGCGTCCTGTCATATGCCTGTTCGAATAAAAACTGTTCGCTGCTTGCATATTCCTGAATTTTTACATGATGAAAAGTCTGGCGAAGCCATCTCTCCACCAGACTTTTGATATACACTCTCTGTTTTTCCTCATCGTCACAAATTGCTATTTCATATGTCATATTAACAGATTTCCACAAGTTCAATCTTGAAATTCAATTCTTTTCCTGCCATCTCATGGTTTGCATCAAACGTAATAATTCCAGCTTCCTTTGCCACAACCGTAACCGGGAATGGCTGTCCCATCTCATTCTGAAGGTAAACCTGCTGTCCCTCTTCCAGTTCTTCTGCACCCGGCAGCTGGCTGATCTCCACATGAAAGATTGCATTTGGATCAGGCAGACCGTATGCTTCTTCCGGCATCAGGTGGATGTCTTTGATCTGTCCGATCTCCATATCTGCCACTGCACGGTCAAATCCTTTTATCATCATACCGGCTCCGCACACGAACTCTAATGGCTCACCGCGGTCATAAGATGAGTCGAATTTTGTTCCATCGTTAAAGGTTCCTGTATAGTGTACCTTTAATGTCTTTCCTACATTTGCTCCCTCGATCTTGCTGCGTTCTCCACAGCCGCATCTACAGCCTTCTCCGCTCTCTGTTCCTTCATGGGAACCGCATCCGCAACTGTGATTTTCCTCTGCATCATGATGTCCGCATCCATGTCCCTCTTCATGATCTCCACAGGTATGTCCCTCCCCATGGTGGTCACAGGTCTGTCCTGCATCTATAAGTTTTCCATTTAAGTAATCTTCGACTGCTTTGTCAGTATCTCCGGATGCACCTGAGCAAACTTCAATCCCCGCCTCTGTAAGGGCACTGATCGCACCTCCACCGATTCCTCCGCAGATCAATGCCTTCACGTTCCTGTCGGCAAGTACTCCGGCAAGTGCGCCATGTCCTACTCCGTTAGAACTGATCACCTCACTGGAGATCACTTTATTATCCTCTATTTCATACACTTTAAAATTCTCTGTTCTTCCAAAATGCTGAAAAACCTCTCCGTTATCATAAGTTACTGCAATTTTCATACTTTCTTTTCCCTTCTCTTTCTTAATTATAAATAGCTGACAAGCCACTCTTTTTATTATAACGGATGCATCTGCTTCTGGCAACCTGCCAGCCTCACGCTTCCTGCCGACGCTAAAATATCATTACCGCGCATCCATAGCTCGTTCCAGTCATAGACTATCTTGCTTCAAAAAGTATTTTTTAATAGCCTGCTCCTTTAACTCTTCCCCGATCACAATGATCACTTCCTGCCCCTTCTCGATCGGGTTCATGGTAATTCCATTATGCGTTGCATTCAGCTGTATCCAGCTTCCATCCTCCTTCTGCAAAAAACCTTTTACACGGAATACCTCGCCGCATTCCCTGTCATTCATCAGTTTTCCCACAGTAGTCTTTAACTGTTCCTCCGTCATTTTCACATTCATAAAATAGACAGATTCAAACCCTTTTTTCTCTTCCATATCCAGTTTGCGGTAGCTCTCCATCTGATAGCCGCAGCTAATCAGCCGGTTGAAATCTTCTTCATTCAGATCCAGTGTGCTTTTGCGCAGCACCTCTTTGTCCACCCTCCGCGGACACTTTATCTGTTCCAATGCACGGTTTAGGTGTGCGACCGTGGTGTCTGCCTGCTCCGCTGACACTTCATCCGCATGACTTAAGATAATCTCTCCTGCATTCGCCACCTCCGAAGCCAGAATATATTCTGCCTCCTCAGATAAATGCTCTTCCAGATTTGCATCCACAATCGCAATCACATTTCCCACCTCATACCAGCGGTCTAACGGTTCTTCCCTCAGCGCATCAAAAAATTCGTCCACATCAAAAATACCGGATGGCTCTACTATGACACGGTCATAGCCACACATTCCCATTGCAATCAGTTTTGTCTTAAAACGTCTTCTGTGACAGTCCGCGTCACAGCCACCGGAAACCATTTCCAACTCGCAGTTGTCTCCCATCAGATCCTGTAACAGCATCATATCAACATTCACGGCTCCAAAATCGTTCTCAAGGATTCCGATGTTCTGTCCTTTGGCAATGAGATATTCTGCATATTTTTTCAAAAAGGTTGTTTTTCCAGCTCCTAAGAAGCCTGTGATTAAGTCTATTTTTACCAATGTTCCTGTTTCCTCTCTGTTGCCCTGTTTCTATGTGATTTATGTCCTGCTTTTTTATTCCTATGTTTTTCATGTAATATATTGCACTTTTTCCTATAAATCAATGCAGATTTTTACTTTTAATACCGGTTATGCACCTTTTCCGCAAAACATAGAACGTCTTTGACCTCAACTTTTGTTCCGTCATCAAGTACCGCTGTTCCACTCATTCTCCCAAACACCTGATGCTGATCGGATACAATTAATTTATAATCGAGACAAGCTGCTCTGTCTAGTAGCGGAGTGAAATCCATCTCAAATCTTCCATCACTGGATGTAAATTTCCACGGCTTGCAATAATCATCCTCCGGGATCACAAAGGTCACATCATCGATTTTGTGTGCCACGCCGTCATAGAAGATCACGTTTTCCGAAGCTGCTTTCGTGTTGCCAAACCCATAGCCGATATTAAACCCAAATGCATGTCCAGCGACATCGCAGTTCCCAGAACCCCAATACCACGTATTATCATACGTCCACACACCGCGTCCCCAGTCGAGCGTCCCAAAATGTTTTTCCGGGTAAAATTCGTACCGCTTTCCATTATATTCTGCAAAACCTTCTGCGCGCATACAATTGATTTTCTGGTTATAATAGAATCTTCCCTTTTTATCCCACGGTGTTGCAATGACCATCGTATCCATTTGGGGCTGCTGCAACCGGATGTCACAGGAGAATGGCTTGCCCTGATAGAAGTTATCAAATTTGCAGATAATATGACGTATAGTTATATTCTTTTCGTTCTCCAACACATACTTCAACCGGAGATTCTTCTTCTCATAAACAATATCTCCCTCAGAAGAATTCGTTGGCATTTTTAATTTTCCCATTGGAAATGCGTCTAAAACCATTTCCGTATGCTCCCACGGCTTCCCGGAAAAATCAAGCAGCGACACCGACTGTAACCCAACATACCCATCATCTGAAAGCGTGAAAGCGACTGCACAGTCATCCCCGACTACGAGATAATAGTCCCACTCTTTGATGCGAAACTTCGGCACTTTGATGTGCTCTCTGGAATACTGCTGCAACTGGCATCTCGACCAGCCTGGCTCTGCGATATTGCCATTTACATCTAATAACTGCTGTTTTGTTGTAACTTCATGATTTCTTGCTGACATATGCATTCCCCCATATAAAAATCCGTACGTGCCATATCTCAACCATAACACATACAGATTTTCTCTTCAAGAATTGCCTAATAAATTTCCTCCCACTCAAGCCCTTCCAGTGGTTTTGCGTAATTTTCTATCTTCCGGTTATATTCTTCTTCGGTGATCGCTTTTCCGTTCTCCGTATATTGGAAGTGTACCGTATCATTACCTGTCTGTGTTCCCACACAGCGAAATACATCTTCCACCACTGGTGACACACCGTCTGTTCCGATCCTATAGAATACAACATCATATTCCGCCGCACTGGCACTGGATGTAACCTCGATAAGACCATCGTCACAAAGATCAAAATTGGTACGATATCCAAATTCATAATTGTGAAATACATGCACTACATTTCCATCACTGTAAGTGTAAATATCATAATTTGTTGGCAAAAACCCTAGATTCCCCACTCCAATACCCGGTTCTCCGGCTGCAATGATCAGTTCCTCTGTTCCATTTCCATCGATATCATAGAAAGAATAAAATACACTCTGTTCATACATTCTTATCTCTTCTCCGATATCCGGTCCAAAACTTTTCTCATAAGCATCCCTGTCTTCCGCCTGCAAATCTGCATAAAAATGGTTATGCACCATATCCCGATATTCGTCTATCACTTCCTCGTAACTATGACGATAAAAATCTGCATCCTGACTGTTGTTATCTGCCACACCTATGCCAGCTTCCTCTCTATTTTCACTGCTATCTGTTTCCTCTTCTGTCGGATCATACTCCTCAAACTGCATATCCAGTATCTGATACTTTCCATCTTTGTCATAATTAAAATATACATCCAGATAGCCGAAGAAATCGAACTGCCCCTCCAGACCCTGAATTCCATAGGTGGCAACGAGACAGTTTTTCACTTCATTCTCATAAATGGCTGGTTTGATGTACCACATTCCCCATGCTGCAACACTGCCATACTCATCTCCTGCGGTTGCCACTGTATCATCCAGATATGACTGATACATACTGGACTCGCTCTCTGTAAACCCGTACTCCTTATTACTTTCTATTTCGTCCTCAATCAGCCTCTCATAATGTTTCCGCACATTGTAGTCAATTGTTTTCTCAATTCCATCACACGAAATTTCAACATCATAATTACCCTGATAAATAACGCTGATTGGGAATGTGTTCTCTGCCAGATTTCCCTCCTGCTGCATCTGTAATGGCTGCCACTCGTCACCGTTCTGTTTTAAAACCACATATTCCACAAGCCCTGCCGAATTCACCCTTGGCGCAAACGTATAAAAAATTTCTTTTTCTCCATCTTCATCCAAGTCCAGATACTCTACGCGGGATGGCTCCACATAATTCACTTCACTGTATTCCCAGATTATCGTCCCATTCCAGAATAGATTCTGATGGGAGTCATAATCTGTTCCTTCCTCTTCATATGGCTGCTCTACCTGTACCGATACGCTGTTGCCATCTATCTCCCCAAAGCTCTTTTCATACATGCTGTCTGAAATCCGGGTGATGCCCGTATCCCCACTCTCTGTACCAGATACTGTCTCCGTGGCTTCTATGCCTGCTACTTCTTCTGTGTTTACGATTTCCACATTATTCGTTATCGTTTTATTTTCTGTCTTACCTGCAAATTTCATAATCGCGATCACACATCCAACACAGACTGCCAACCCAATTCCCCATACTGCTCTTTTCGCCCAATTTTTCAATATAATCTTACTCCCTAAAACTAATCTGTTATTTACAGTCTATTATGAATCCATCTTTTGGTCAAGAAAGGCGTGCCACACCATCGCAAAATAAATCTGCCATGTTGTAACACGCCCACTTCTTATTCTCTGTCCTTTTTATTATTTTCTACACCTGAATCCGGTCTGCAATCTCATTTCCCATTGCAAATCTTGATCCTTTTACCCCAACGATCAATGCGTCCTTCAGCTTTCGGATAATCTGTATATTATCTCCCTCTTCCACATGATGTTCGCGCAGGAAATCCATGACTTCCGGCACACCAAACATCCACTGGATCGTATAGCTTCTTCCGATTGCAGCCTTTGATAATTTCTGCATAAAAATGCCCCCTTTTCTTTCATTGTAAGAACAGTATGCCCTGTTAGTCAATGGAAATGTAAGGTTAGGAAAAACTTTTTTTGCAGGTATTTTTTCCCTGAAATTCAAGGTTTTGTTGCTGCTATCCACATGACAATCTGTTTGTTTTGAATAACTTTCGGTTAATAAGTATTCATCTGCGCCGCAAAAATCCTGCTGCACAGCTCATTATATGTTTCTTCGGAAACTTCGTCGCTATTGATCACGTATATTGAACCTTTTTCCGGATCATTTTCATCTCTGTATTCTTCCGAAAAATCCATCTCATTCACTTTGCTGTCAGCCCCATCATATCTTTCCATATGATAAACCTTGTAACCACTGTTCATCTCATTGCTGTACAAGATCCATACATATCCCTGATAATAGGTATAAGACAGACTTTCAGCTGTCCCATCTCCTGCAGCAAATTCATACACTTCACCATCTCTGGCATCCAAATATTTTCCGCCATAAGGTCCACAAAGTATCAGTTCCTCTTCTCCATCATTATCAAGATCTTCCCGATCTCCAATGGAATAAGCATCCCACTCTTCGCTATCCATATCTAATTCTGTAATATAAAAAGTTTTCGCTGTGTCATACAGACAATGCGCACTGACTTCTCCATTTACAAATCTGTCCAGCAGTTCATCTGCTGACATCTGAACAAAACCTTCATTTGAATCCCCACTTGTCTCCTCTGTAGAAAACGTAATATCTCCTTCTAACGTGTCATTTTCGACCAGATTACTGTCTTTTATCTCTGATACAGATTTACCACACCCTGAAATTATAGCAAAACCCACAAAAAAAATGACTGATAATTTTTTTCTATTCATGTTGCCGCCTGTCTCTGTTGTTTTCTGTAAAATTCTAAATTAATATCATTTTCTGCTTTTTCATTACAGCGCAAACATCTCTCTGCAAATTTTCTTTCCACTCTCTGTCTTAAAAATATTTTGATATGCCTGTAAAGCTGCTTCTTTCGCCAGTCCATCCTCCAGAATATTCACTAGAAAATCAGCCTCCACAAGAATCTGATAATCAATACCATTGATTGCATCATAAGTATGATGATGTGCGATCAGGTATTTCACACGCTCGATCACGTTTTCCTCAAACTGCAGCTCTTTTAACAATTTTTCTGCAATCGCAGGTCCTTCCTTTTCCTGAAGCTTTCCGTTTGAACTGCCGTATTTTTCCTCACACAGATGGATACCAATATCATGCGTCAACGCAGCCGCTTCCAGAATAAATAAAGTGCTTGCATCTACGTGCTCCATCTCCGCGATCAGCTTCGCATAGCTGTGCACCTTGCCGAAATGCTGGATTCGCATTGGATCTCCACTGTATAAACGAATCATTTCATAATGTAATCTATTGATCATATCGTTCTCTTCCTTTGCTTCTTCCCAATCTTAAATAGCAAGCAGATTCTTAATCGCTTCCATATATATAAGAACCGCCTCTTCCATCTCAGAAACAAGAATAAATTCATCGGCGCTGTGAATATGATAATCCATCCCCAGTTTTTCCGGTCCAAATGCAATGATATTCTTCAATGATTTTGCATAAGTGCCGCCACCGATTACCATTGGTTCATGTTCTGTATCACCTGTCACATCTACATATGCTTTGTACAGCGCATTTACAAGTGGAGATTCTCTTGGGAAAAATAATGGATCACCAATTTCTCCAATCTCAATCCGTCCATTTTCATCCTCTAACCTTGCCTCACACATTGTACGGACATCTGCCGCTTTCAATGTCACCGGCACACGGATATCGATCGTGCATGAAATGATACCATCTTCCGTTTTGACAATTCCGTTGCATAAAGTCAGGGCACCATACTCATCTTCAAATTTCAGTCCTACACCAGCGCCATCACAGGACGTTCCGATATGTTCATTATAAAATTTCACAAAATCATCTTCAAATCCGGCTTTTTCCATGCACTCAAATGTCACACCGGCCGCATTGACACCAAGTTCCGGCATACTTGCATGTGCAGGTACACCTTTTGCAAAAATAGTAATCTGTCCATTTTCCTCTGTCACACGATACTGCTGAAGCTTTGTCTCTGCAAGAGCAGCCTCTAATTTTTCTTTCAATCCCACCTCTGCCGGAATCACAGTTGTACAGGTATCGCACACAGCGTTTGACACAAATCCACCATTCATGGAAATAATTTTTGTATTCTTCGAGTAAGCTGTCATAGACATATGCCCTTTTTCGCCGTGTATACATGGAAAATTGGCATCCGGTGTAAATCCACAGGATAACTCTTCTGCGACCTCGTTGTAATGCTCCATACATTTTGAGCCGGTCTCCTCGTTGCATCCCATGATGAGGCGGACTCTTTTATTCAGTTTTACACCCGAATCCCGGAGAAGTTTCATCGCATAGAGTGCCTCTAAAACAGGTCCCTTATCGTCCGTTGTTCCACGTCCATATACATGATCTCCATCTCTGGTCAGCTTAAATGGATCATAAGTCCAGTCACCGCCTACCGGCACGATATCTAAATGTCCTGCAATACCAACAATCTCTTCTCCTTCGCCCATCTCTGCATAACCACAATAATGATCCAGATTCACGGTCTTAAAACCTAATTCTTCTGCAATTTTTAATCCTTCCTCCAGTGCCTTTGCCGGACCTGCACCAAAAGGTTTTCCCTCTTCCGGTGTGCCGAGCTGTGAATCAATTGCAACTAATCTTCCTAAATTTGCTATCATTTCCTCTGACAATGCGTGGATTTGTTCTTTCATGTTCATAATTCTTTGTTCCTTTCCTATATGTCAAAATTTGTCTCAAACATCTCTTATATACCTAAATATGCGTTCACTTTTTCCGGTGTATCCAACCGCAAAGCCATGATGGTTCCATAGATCATATAATCAACCACATCTTTCGTGATTTCCTCCTCAAATCTCGCCTTCATTTGATCCGGATATTGATGCACCAGAAAATGCACCCGGTAATTATCATCTTTTCTGGAAATAAATGCACTGATATACAATCCATTTATAGCTGCGGTCAGAACCTCATCATCTGTAATTTTTATATCCAAATGATAAGACTTTGAAACAAGATAAAAATCTTCCCCACGTTTTTCAATCTTCTTATCCGTAATCTCTCCAATGGAAAAATCCTGCACATGATTTGCCGTTGCAAGAAGAAACTGCGTGTCTAATTCTTTTTCATAAACATAATTTAAAATATCTCTCGGTGTATACTGCATGATTTGGTCATCTCCATGTAAGCTTTTGGTATATCTTATAGTATCTGCGTTTTCTCAATGATTTAGATCTTCTTCTGTATAAAATGTACCTGTCATCTGCGCATTAATCTCTGCAATTTCACGTTTTCCATTAATATAGTCTGCATAGATATCCCAGAGATCCATGTTGCAGTCCTGTAAACCGTCATCATCTGGAATCCATGCCTTAATCAGCGCAATCCGTTCCTCTTTTGTTGTATCTTTGATCAAATTTGATTTCATGCTTTCTTCTGGAGATAATCACCTGTATTATCTCTGCTCCTTTTTTGTTTTAGGTTGCAGTGCATGCCAGAAAAATCAAAGATTTTCCTGGCTGACGGGCATTCGCCCTATCATAGACAAAGAAAATAGTTTCTTGCCTGCAAGCAGTCACAAACTATTTTCTCCGTCTATGGCACTGCTCATTGCTTACGCACATTATATCATGAAGCAAAGCTTCATGATCGTTATCTACACTCGCTTCGCTCGGCAGTCTTTATTATACCATAAATCATTTCTGTGTGCGAATCGAATATCGTGCATCCCCGCCGAGCATTTTTTATGTAATAGGAATGAAGTTTCCCAGTACATAAAAAAGACTTTCTGTATTTCCGAAAGCCTTTCTGTACACTATACAAACTTTTTTATCCACGGAAATCAATATGCTGTCCGACCTGCAATTCTGCTTCTGTCTGAACATTGTCGCTCTTCATGGGAAACGTATAATCATTGATTTTCTTGATCAGTTCCTCAATCGAACCTGCCGAAATCATAATGGTATCGTCATCATCTGACGTTTGCTGTGCTTCCTTTAACTTGTCCTGCTTTTCCTTCTTCTCAGCATTCCGCAGAAGATTTCTTCAGAACTGCAAAAAATGATGCTGTTCCTCCATCATTAACCTTCATTCCGTAGCCTACAACGTTCTGGTTCTGACCGGATGATTCAATATTACGATACGGTTATTGCAAATCCGTTTGCATTTACTTGTTATTTATTATATTGGGCAAATTTCTGAAAAATTGACACACAAAAAGCAAACCTACTTATTTATCAGGTTTGCTTTTTTAGATATTAGAACATATTTTTTTCTGAATAAAATGCTTTCACATAAAAAAACCGCAACCCCTGATTACTCAAGGATTGCGGAATATAATCCAAAACTTGTTAAACAATAGAATGCACACTTCGTGAGCATTCTATTGTCATGAATTATAAATTACTCGATGATTGTAGCAACACGTCCAGATCCTACTGTACGTCCACCTTCACGCTATATGAATAGCGTTTTTCGATATATTTTCTATGCTTTTTATGGCTAAAATCCGTACATTTTCGTTGGTTTTATATTGTCTATTTTTATTTGCATGATTTCTTGGCACCGTTTTGGCACCAGAAGTTATACCCATATTAGTTCATTCAAACTCGGCAAGTTGTTGCTTTGGCTCAAACTGTTTTATTTAAGTTTTATTTGAAATCTGCCAATATTTTACCTCATTTTCACATTTTATTTTGGCTTACTGATTTACTATTGTCAAAGCGTTGCCACGCTCCAATTATAATCGCTCCCAACAGAAGATTCAACCATTCCTACTTCTTTTATAACTCTATATGTACAAAGGAATTGTTTCCAAATAACGCCTTTCTACATTCGCATGAATAGCTCCGTACTCTATCATCTCATTCCAAGTTTCGTCCCTTTTTAAGGATATTTCAAACCATTTGCCTTTTAATACAACAAGCAATTTATCTTCACTAAAAGCATGGCAGTACCACGTTTCTTTAATATGCTGTTTCAACATATCTGCTATATCCATAATTTTATGTTCCGCAACTTGATACTCGTTTATATGCCATACTGGATATTCATCTTCCGGCACATTTTCAATACGCTGTGACACAAAATACGAAGCCAAACTACATAATACATTTTTATTATCAATACTTTCTTCAATTATTCCTAGTCTATACATGGCAATCTCCTTTTCTTAAGCATTAGTCACTTGCAACGCTTCCTTCAACATAAAATACACATCCTGTACACTATCAAAAGCAGCCAAAATAAGTTCAAGCATATCTCTTCCGTAAAAAACACTACTTACTTCATCCTCATGCACAAAAAAAATTCTCTTGCGCTCCAACCACTCTTGCAAAACTGCGCTCTCTTCCTGATAATATGCTCTTTTATATTTTTCTCCTCGTACTTCCAGTAAGCCAGCCTTATTGAATTTTTCTATTACTTCTTTCGCATAATGCTTATTATCCAGTATATAATCTCGTATTTTCTCCATACCTCTTGCATCTAAATTGTAAATGTTTAATCCGAACTTATACCCTGCTAAAGAGGCATCGAAAAAGAAACCCAGTGCATTTTTCTTATTGACGGTATCCAACTTAAATCGAATATAAAAATATTCCTTTATTGGGGCATCGCTACAAAATCGCGCATCATTATATGCTGAAGAAATACATCTTCTCTTATTACTCAACAAATCACTGTCTACTTTGCTAAAGTAACTATACAGTTCATAATACAATTCTTCCAACGGATATTTCACACCCTCAAGGTACAACACTTCATTTTCTCGATGAGTATTTTTGCAATTATTCCTGCTAATTACTTGATAATACCCTATAGTAGACTCATTAAAACCTTCAAACATCGTTCATCTTCCTATTCGCCAATTATCTCTAATCCATCTGGAAATTCTCGTATAGCAAGAGCACAGGTATTGGTTAATCTCACATTATCCTTTAGCGGATATTCTACCTTACCCCTTACTTCTCCATCTGGACAATGCACATCCAATCTTGTATTTATCAGTCCTAAATTACCCACCAAATTATTTGAGAACAGAAGGCTTCCGGCACTCACACCGATTACCATTCCATTTCCCTTAATATACTCCATTAAGGTCTCATTAAACCCAGTAGCATTTACTCTTTCAAGCAAATAAGTAGTATCCCCACCACACAAATATACCACATCATATTTATGCAGTTCAGCTATTTCCATTCCTATATGCAAATCAAAAACTTTAATATTTTTATTTTGAATACCACACTTTAACAAATCATTCATGCATTTAGGCAATACCTCTATTCCTACAGCATCTATAGCTGCTGTAGGAATAAATAACGCCTTTACCGCTGACACATCTTTTCCTAACATCTTCACAAAATATTCTTTGATTTCTTCTGTTTCCAAACCTGCTGATGTTAATAATACTCTCATATCTACTCCTATTCTGACCAATTCATTTCTCCATCGGAAATTCCCATTTTCCGACATTCGTTGCATACATAATCTTTTTCCGCCTGATTGCCAATCTGATATTTCAATATTTTATCTTTGAAAACAATGTACTTCACATTCCCAGCCTTAAAATCAACAAACCAATTTCCACCATTATTCGGATCAGTTCCCATTACTTTGGATACTTGCTCCGGAAAATCCTTTATATCACTGGTAAAAAACAATACCGTCCAGTATTTCGGCTTTCCACCAGTATTCCACAATTCAATCTTATGTACATTTAGCAAGTCAATGATGGTATCATCTGTTACACTTTCTTTAATCAATACTCCCTCATATACTTCCTGCTTCTTCCCTTGAATTGCATTATTTCCACAACTATGCACTTCCTTAACTTCACTTAATGTCAATTCATCCTTTAACAACACATCCATAGAAACATGAAATAGCTCTCCCAATATTAACAATTTTTCAGTTTCCGGTAATGCAATATCTGCTTCCCACTTGGATATGGATTGTCTACTTACATTACATTTTGATGCAAGTTCTTCTTGAGTCATTCCATTCGCTTTCCGTAATTCTATTATTTTTTCAGATAACTTCATAAAAGATTACCTCCCAGCAATTATTGATTATATTGTACAAAATCCGTATTATTTTTACCACCAATTTCAAAGTTCTTTTTCGCAACCTATAGTTGCCGTTATAAAATTATAGAGGGGGTATCCCCTCTACAATAATCCTTATCTGCCACCTCTATCCTTCTTACTCTGATGACTCTGTCCACTGTTTTCTCGTTCCTTCACTTCCTGTTGTTTCCGCTGTAACCTTGCCTTTAAGCTGTCCGACTCTGCCTTGTTTCCGGTCTGCTGTTCCCACCTTGCAACTGCCGACTGATAATCGCTGTATTCCGCTTTAGCGGCATGGTATTCAGTCAAGAACTCCTTTACATTCTTATAGCCATAACCCTGCACAATACTTGATAAATACTGCTTCATACTGGCTATCTGCAATTGTAACTGCTCCGACTGTTCCTGCAGCTCCTTGCGCTGTTTTCCCTTGAAAATACCCTTTGTTCCGGCAGTCTCCTTCTCCACATTTGCAAGCTGTTGCTCCTTATGATAAATGGCTTCATTCTGCTTCTCCAGCTTATTATAAATATTCGCAAGCCTTGGATACTTAGAAGCAAGCACGGACTTCTTCGGCATTTCTGGTATTGGTTCACTTTTCGCCATCACAGGCTCATTGCCTGCCCGAACCTTCGTCTGCCCCGGCTCTGACTTTGCAAACGCTTCCGTCACCTTATCAGCCTTTTCCAAAGCCATTTTAAACACCTTACTAATCAAAAGCTCCAAAGCATATATCGCCGCCATAATGAGGCTTTTAAACAGTGCCGGATTTCTACCCGACTTCTGAATGGAAGCCTTTGCTTTCTGTTCGATTTCACTCTGCTTCACATCCAAAATCTGTTTCTCCGGCACACCGCTGACCAATGCTCTGTCCACTGTCTGATTCCACATGGCACGAACTTGATTGTCCGCTTTTATCTGCTCTGCTTTTGGATTGTTCTTGCCAACCTTTTTCATCGGTAGATACACCCCGTTCTTATCAAATACTTTCAGTTTCTCCCTATCATTCCGCACATAAATATTGATAAGCTCTGTATAGGAGCGTTTCACTTCATCAAGGAAAACGTCGCTCTTAAACCGGCTGTCTTTTATGGTAAATACGTTCCGCTCATATACCTCGCCCTTGGGAATGATTTTACAGCCACACCGAAGCTGTCCTACTTCATCCAGTATCTCTTTCTTGGTGCGTACATGCTTTCCGTTTTCATCATAAAACATATTTCTTGTGGCAATCTTCTCCACAGGTTCTGCAAGCAGTTTACGCTCCGAAAAGATAAGATGAATATGATAATTGTTCTTGCGTTTATTGTGGTGCAAAGCGGCGATACACTCCACACCATAATTCTGCTTGAAATGCTCCGTGAATAGTTTCAGCAACTTGTCCGGCTCATAATCCACGAAACTTTCCGGCAGTGCAATGATCAGTTCCCTTGCTTCAATACACTTGCCTTCTGTTCCGCTTCTCTTAAATTCCCCTTGGTTACACTTGGCAAGTTCCGTCCAAAATTTGCGGTCAGTTGTTTCATAAACTGCGTACAAATTTTCCTGCCTTGCGTGACTGGATATATAGTTAATCCTGCCTTTTAAATTTGTCAATTTTGACATCTGTATAAATGAATTTCTTACAATAGACATTGCCTCCTTTCTTTGAAAAATGATGGCGACTTTTGTTATCGTGAGTGGATGCTTAGGCATCCGTTTACGAACCCATTGCCGTATCCGGCATAACCACAAATGCGTTAGCATTTGTAAGGACAGCCACGCTGTCCTTTGCCCCCTGCAAGGGCGAAATACACAGAGTACAAATCTCCGATTTGTGCGATGGGTGTATTTCGCTCTCAAACGCCGAGGGCTCGTGAATGTAGTCCGCTTCTGCCATTACACCCTAATCCGGCTTTCTCCTTAACTGCCATATACAGGAGCGTGCCACGCTCCCGTCATACACATTAAAGGAAATGTTTTACCATCTAAAGCTCCGGTGCATTCCCACCTTTTCCAGATACTCCTGCCTTGCCTTTTCTCTTTCTTCCTCGGTTGGTGCAGTCTTATATTTTGTATATAAATCCCGCCTTACCATAGCTTCCAATTTTTCTTCCAAACCTTTCTTTATCTCCGGTAAAACATTATCTATTTCCACCAAGTGATATTTAAGGAGTGCAATAAATAATTCCTCTGAAATCTGCATATTTTTCAATCCTATCAATCCATCCTTTCCATCAAGACCGCAACAACGCAAGGTCTATAAATTTTGCAACCTTGCAAGGTTCATCACCGCAAATTTTATATAGTCTGCATTGTTGCGGTCTTCCCTTAAATCTGCTTTATCTTATCCAGTTCCCAATACCATGAGTTATTGATTTTTCTTGCCCTGATACACAGCTCCTTTTTGGCATTTTCCAATGTTCTTTTAGAAATTCCCTGTTCCTCAGCCATATCAAAAATCTCATTACTCTGTACCGCATTAGAAGTCTCTGCCAGTTCCCGAAGCATCCGCTTTGCCTGCTCCAATTTATTTGCTTTTGGGGCAATACCACCAAGCACTTCATCCGCTGTAATCTCATAATCTCCCATCCACTTAAAACCACATTCCATCAGTTCAAATGCCTTGGGATGTCCGAACTGTGCCAAATTATTTTTTATCTGAACAACTGCTCTGATATTAGGTTCTCCTTCCACTCTGCCGACTAGCAACACGCTCCTTGCTACTGCAAAGAAATCAATAGAACCCATGCCCCTATAAGCCGCCTTATTACCAGATGCCTTATTCATATGACCGATAAGAATAATGGCACATTTGTATTTCTCCGCCAAAGCTCCTAATCGCTTCGTCATATCCCTTGCTTCATTTGCTCTGTTCATATCCATACCACCACCCAAATAGGCTTGTATCGGGTCTAAAATCAACATCCTCGCTCCCGTCTGGATAATGGCTTCTTCCAGCCTTTCATCTGCCATAGAAAGGGATTTGTCGCTTTCATCAATTATCAATATCCTCTCACAATCTGCACCTGCCTTTTCAAGCCTTGGCTTTACAGTATCTGCAAGCCCGTCCTCGGCAGTCTGATAAATAATGTTCATTGATTCCATCAGCATCATATCATTATCCAGCCCCTCTCCTTTGGATAACTTGGCAGCAATATTTAATATCAAGGTTGTCTTTCCGTCTCCAGGATCACCTTGTACGATTGTCAGCTTTCCATAAGGAATGAATGGATACCAAAGCCACTCTATCTCCTGCGACTGCACTTCTGACATCTTAATCATTTTCAGTTCTGTTTTCTTTTCTTCCATAAAGTCCTCCGTTTCCTAAAATCTCATTGTCACACGGAAGAACCTCTGTTATACTTATGCTGTGATTACATAGGTAACAGAGGTTTTCCTGTTATCACAAGTCCTAGCAGTTGCCGCTGTTAGGGCTTTTCTCTTTTTCAAAATCCAGCATATCCGCTACTTTTCTTTGTTGGTTCGGATATAAGTGTCCGTAAGTATTTAATGTGATACGTATATCTTTGTGTCCCACCCTCTCCTTTATCAGAATGGGCTCAATTCCTTTATTGATTAGGTACGCCACATGCGAATGTCTCAAATCGTGAACTCGGATTTTCTTTACTCCTGCTTTCTCCATTTGGTGCTTCATCTTGTGCTGTACTGCTTCCTGCACAATGGGGAAGAGTCTTTCATTCTCCGGCATTCCATAATGACTATCTATAAAATCCTTAATCTCCTGTTTAAGAAACTCCGGTATTTCTATCAATCTTACAGATTGCTTCGTCTTAGGCTCCGTAATCACATCCTGCCTTTCTGTTCGATAGTAAGTCTTGGTAATGCTAATTTGATTTCTTTCAAAATCAACATCCTTTGGTGTAAGTGCCAACAACTCTCCAATTCTACACCCCGTCCAAAAGAGTATTTCAAAGATAAGATAGTATCTGCTTCCCGGTTCCATCGTCTGTATGAACTTTTGGTACTCATCTACTGTCCAGAAATCCAGACTTCTGTTATCCGAGCTTCCCATACGCTTAACTTTTTTACAAGGATTTGTGTGTAAATCGTAAATTCGTGAAGCGTGAGTGAATAAGCTAGTTAGCTGATTTTGTATCATTCTTAAGTAGGCTTCCGAAAATCCTTTGGTCTGCATTTCATTCTGCCACTGAATAATCTGCCCTGCAGTTATCTCACTCATCATCTGATTACCAAAATACGGAATGATGTGTTGCTCCATCATATATCGCTTGTTCTTCATGGTGCGTTCCTTCAGCTCATTCTGCTTATCTTCAAAATAAACTTCCATAAATTCACTTAGCTTCATATCCATACTTCTGCTGTTATTCAATTTCTTCTGTCGCTCATACTCAAGAGCCTCTCGCTTTGTCTCAAAACCTCTTTTTCTTCGCTTTTTCTTTTCACCCCTGGCATTTGTTTCAAACCATTGGGCTGTCCATTTCTTTGTGTCTTTTTCTTTGTATGCCATACTGCTCTCCTTTCCTATCCTACTGATAATTCGTAGCCATACATTTTTTTCGCCCAATACGCTCTTGGAATTCTTCCAGCCATTGTGATATATCCTTGCGAAGCCAACTCTTCATTCATGCTTTTTACCAGCTTGTACGCATGAGATTTGGAACAATTCAATTCTCGGGCTACATCATCGGCACTCATCATATATTGATAATTCGCCATACATTCGTCCTCCCTTCCATACTTTGAATCTCGTTACATTTCTTGTATTTATTTTGTGTATGATTTTCGTACATTCATATTATCACTACACATTTCCTTTGTCAAGACTTCGTAATTATATTTTTACGATATTCGTATATGCTATTTTTGAAAATTACTCTTTTATGTCTTTCGTATTTGTGCTATGATAATAATTAGATTTATGCAATTCGTAAATTTTCAATTTATGAAAACAGGAGGTTTCAATGGGAGACGGTAAGAAATTGAAAGAAATATTAGACAGTAAAGGCACGAATGTCCGCCAGATTGCAAAAGCAACTGGTATCAGTGCCACAACACTTTATTCTATTATTCAAAAGGATTCTAATATCCGATTTGACTTTGCACTTAGACTGGCAAATGAATTAGAAATTGACGTGAATGAGATATGCTCTGCCAGTCCCTTTTCGGGTGCAATCACAGAAGATGAAATATATCCTACATTACCGAATGGATTGAATGGCGCTCTTGACGGAAATCGGGTAAAAACGTATTTAAAGAATTCCATGTATCCGCTTATGTATCTTTTCGGGAAAAACAGTATGCCTGATGTGGATAATTTGCTGACTTCCTTTTATCAGTTAGATGATGAAGCACGAAAAGAAGTAGTGGAGACGATACAATTCAAGCTGCAGTATCACAGAGATCCTGAACGGGCAGAACAGATAAAACAGATTAAAGGATGGTAAAAAAACTCCAGTGGATTATCAAATTCACTGGAGTTCTACTTTACTTTATTCAATTATTTTTCTTTCCTAACACCCTTAAATGGTTTATTGTCTGCAGTTTTCACATCCATAAATTTTCCTGTTTGTGAATCCCGCTTAACCCATTTGTCAGTTTTAGGATTATAAACTTGGGACCTGTCTTTCACAGCGCCAACTCTTGCATTATCACCGTATGGTTTATTCACTGCCATATACTTTACTCCTTTACTGATTCTCTTCACGTCTTTTTACATCATCAATAATCATCTTCATAACCGTCTGATTGTCCACACGCAAAGAACCATTCGCCTGCAACTCCAAAATCAATCTACCATTTAGCTGATTAACTAATCCCCCCGCTGCAACCCAGACTTCTTCCGTCTTGGATTTTTGTTCAAAATACTCTTTTACCAAATAAAGGTTTCTAAATTCTGTGGGATTATTTTGTTCGTATACTGCACCAAGCAACACCTCAATATTTTCAAGGCGTTCATCTTTAAATTTAATAACCATTTCTCTATGTTTATTGAGTGTTACTGTTTGTGCTTTTCCACATAAAGTTGTCATTATTCCTATATCCGATGTAGAGACTTTATATCGACGTCTCATCCTGCCATGAACTCCGTCTTCTCCTTCATCACCATATACGATACGACCACCCGCTGCTGTTTCAACTGTTGTTGCACCAGTTCCCTTTCTCTGACCAGTATTTTTCTTTTCATTATCAGAGTTCTTATCTTTTTCTTTTTTAGGCTGAACAGGATTCATATAGTCGTTAGAAATACGTCTCACTGCATCATTTACCTGCTTTTCAGTAAATACTCCATCCATACGTACACTTGACATACGTTCTTGATAATTTCCAATCTTGTAATCACAATTTGGATGATGTTGTTTGTCATCTACAGCCTTCAAAAAACAGGTCTTTCCACCATTTTTAGAACTATGAACTAAGCACAACCTAGCATTACATTTTTTACCAGGGCATAGGAATTCTCCTTGTGTTTCGTGGTTTTCAAGTTCTTCAGTTGACATATTCGTGACATCCATATCTTGCACAAAGCCATCTTTTACATATTTAATTATCTTATACTTCATTAAATTACCTATAGCTACATCACTACAAAGGCGCTATTGCATAACATAGCAAACAATCATTGTTATGGAGGAATGACCAACCTCCTGGACGAATGTCAGTTCTGGATTGTATATTAGATTCAGTAATGTTATAATTTCATTGTATATCACTGTAGTCATTAGCACTACAAAAACGCCTGAGTTGAAGCTGCAACTTCAACTCTTTTGTTTTGCCTTCCTTTCCAGATAGCTCTCCCTCCTTTCACTGACACATCTTTTTACTAACCTTTTCTTTAATATATAGATAAAAATTAGTTTTTCGTTTTAATGAGTTTGTACTTGCTCTGATAAAATCCCATGATTCTATGTATGATTTCCCTGAAAATAATTGCTCATCATCAAAAAATTCTGCAAATTCTTGGGGTTTATTTATGAACGTATCTTCAAACTTCTGCGCTAATTTATCTTTCTCATGCTTCGATAAATTAGCTTGGTTATGTAGAACATGATCCATATTGCACGAGAAAAAATAAACGCTATACGGAATACATGTCCAAACTTTTGATATGCTAAGCATTCTATTAACCACTTCTTGCTTCTGATGATTTCTCTTTTTGATTCCTAACACATCCTTACATCTTATTGTGTCAAGTTCATATATCAATCCACCATTTTCTGATTCACTTACATTTTCATCCGGAACAAAAGCACCATCCATATCTATCAAATGAACAACCTCTAAATAGTCACTTTGTTTAAATACTCTTCCACTGTGCTTTTTTACAATGTCTCCAACTTTAGCTGCTATATTTGTCGGATTCGTCCCAATCCTTGTCGTGATATCTCCGTCAGTAATTTCGAAATGAATTTCATCATCGTTTAATAGTTGACTAAGACACAATGCCAAACTGGTTTTATCATTAATTCCTTCTACAATAAACAAAATTATCTTCTTTCTATTCAGCATTTTCATCACCAGCCAATCTAAACGCTCTAGCAATCATATATGGATTTGTTGCCTCATAAATACATTCATTCTGTCCTCCAAGTAAAATATCATGAAAATATACATCTCTGAAATTATTATTTGCTTTTACATTCTTAAATCTAATATAACGATTATTTTCATTGGTGGTTGTAAACATGATATCTTTGTTATTCAGCACTTCCAATGCCCTTAAATTGTGTGATGTAAAAATCAATTGTCCTTTTCCTGATTCTTCAACAACTCTTAAAATCTCACCTAACAGGTATTCGAAAATTCCAGAATCAAATTCATCAACTACCAATGTCATAGAACTATCATTAAATACTAAAATCAAACAATATAAAATTGACACTAATTTCTTCACTCCATCTGACTCATAACGCAATGGAATTTCTATATTCGCTCTTTTAGCTATAATCTCAGCTTTAACTATTTCTTCACCTCTCTTATTTAAACTAGTACTCAACTCTTTCAAATTTATTGTTAATCCTGGAATAATCTCTTTTAATACTAAACTAATAGCATCCATTTTTGCTTGAATATCTCTAAAGAACTTTCTAGGGATTGGAGATACTCCATTTAAATTCAAACACCCTTTTAATAATGATATTCTATCTTTTTCTTTTGAAACAATTGAAAAAGGTAATGCAATATTTGCATTAATCATTCCAGTATCTTCACTACTAAACACATGAAGATTATATATTGCATATTCCGTTAATACTTTAAAAATAAACTTATACTCATCTTTCCATTTCGAATCCCGAATAATCTTCCTAATCTCTTTAGAAAACAAAAAAGAACGTTCTTCTTTTGCTGCTAGTAGTCTCAATACCCTCAGTTCATCTATTAATTCTTGCTTTCCCTCGGTCAATAAATTGTATCTATTTTTTGGCAAAATTTCATTACTGTCAGCATTATAATACAAAATAGGGGTCAGCTTTGTCCATTTATCATTTGTCAATCTTGCCATTGATATTTTTTCTGATACAAGATAAGCCCCATTACGCTTTTCATATTCCTCTTCATCAATATCATTATTTTCTTCGATATGTTCATCATCATCAACCACTTTTCTTACCAAATCAAATTCATAGATAACTTTGTACAAATCATCTTCGCTACTTGTCACAGAAAATTCAACGGTAGCTCCAGCTGTTGATTCACCAATCTTAATATAATTACCTAAATCTTGTACTAGACTTTTCCCCATCAAAAGGTCTTTAAGTACATCAATTGCATATACCAAAGTTGTCTTTCCAGAGCCATTCTGTCCATACAGTCCTAATATATCGGATGCTGCACTATTCTTAGTCGCAAATTTAACACATCCATATCCTACATTTTTCAAATTTCTCAATTCTACTTTTTGAAGCCTAACAATTTCCCGTTTCATGCGTATATACTCCTTCAATTGTATTCTTCTTACATTTATCATAATATACTATTCAGCCCCGCTTGTCAATCATATTTTATTTTCGGCACAAAATGTTCCGTTTTTTATTTATAGTATACTCTTGTTTTTTATTTTATACCAATTTGAGATATTAACTATTTTCATAATGATATTGTTTTTATTCTTATGTAGGACTTTTTCCTCTTCTTGGCACCGTTTTGGCACCACTGGCTCTATTTTTCGATATTCTATCCACCTATTAAGAGATGCAAAAAGGGCTTCCCGATTTCTCGGAAAGCCCCATAAAATCTAGCTTTTATTATTCACTATCAAAGATTACTCGATGATTGTAGCAACACGTCCTGATCCTACTGTACGTCCACCCTCACGGATAGCGAATGTAAGACCCTGCTCCATAG
>ERZ1034865.152-NODE-152-length-50620-cov-71.179848_pt1 | contig 50620 bp, 78 predicted proteins | sample MGYA00520632_ERZ1034865 | MGnify/ENA primary metagenome ERZ1034865 (study PRJEB33766, sample SAMN09781738) | gut metagenome | biome: gut microbiome | host: Homo sapiens | place: Madagascar | study: EMG produced TPA metagenomics assembly of the PRJNA485056 data...
GGAAGAGGAAGAGGAAGAGGGTATTGTATCCCCTTGGGGAACAACCCCTGTTAGAACAGAATTATCTGATATTAAAGGTTCAAGTAAGCTTAGAGGGTTTATAAGAGTTGATAATATTAGTGGTTATAGGGTAATTCATGAACACTTCCATACTATTAATGATATGCTTGAGTGTTTTAGAAGGAGAGGAAATAATTGGGTGATGAGAGAAACTCATGAGTCACAGCGCCCAGAAAGAGCTTACTCTTGGTATGGCACAAGTTCTTACGAGGAAGCTGTAAGGCTTTTCAGAGAAGGATATACTGAAATTCTTCCTAGAATTAAATCTGAATATAGGAAGAACGTAAATGCACTTTCTAAGAAATATTCCATTTCCAGAAGTCGCCCAATTGATTCTTTCTGTGGAGGCATTCCAAATGTTCCAAATACGTTATTAGGACTTCCAAAAACTATGCTTAACAGAGACCCAATAGTTCGTAGAATCAAGACAATAGATATTGTCTATTCTCTTGTAGGTCCTAATTGCGTTAAGCCTAAGAGGTTTGTAGAGGCTGGCATCGCTTTACTCTCTGCAATTGAATTAATAGAGAAATCTAGAATACAAATAAAACTAATTTCTTGTGTTGATTCAAGTTATGTAGAAAATGAGGCAATAATAGGAACAGTAGTAGTTAAGGAGTATGCTGATAGATTGGATATTCAGAAATTATGCTTTCCATTAGCCCACCCCTCTATGCTGAGAAGGATTGGCTTCAAATTCACAGAAACCGTTCCCGGAATGACTAGGAATTTTACTTATGGATATGGAAGAGCTATGGAGTATTCTCAGTTTTGTTCCCTTTATAAAAGAAAACCACAAACGGTCCTTTTGACTCTAGACTTAATTATGAGCTTTCGAAACAATGTTGAAAAATTAATAAACTTTATTGAAGAAAATGCAAGAAAAAAATAACAGAGTTCAGCAACTATCTCAAATGATTGATCAGATGGTTGCTCAAACAGTTGTAGATACCTGCAAGGAAAAAGTGTACGATGCAGTTATTCCTATGGTAAAGGATCACATACTGAAAACTTATGGACCTCTTCCTGAGATAGTAGAGGTTCATGCAGGAAGAAAAGTACATAGAGTTACTGGAATTTTCCACGAGAAGTTTGAAACTGTATTAAAGTTTGTAAGCAAGGATATTCCAATCTATTTGAATGGTCCTGCTGGAACTGGAAAGAATGTTATTTGCAAACAAGTAGCAAAATCGTTAGGACTTCCATTCTATTTCACCAATGCGGTAACACAGGAATACAAGTTAACTGGTTTCATAGATGGAAATGGAGTGTATCACGATACAGAATTTCATAAAGCATTCACTACTGGTGGTGTGTTTTTCTTAGATGAACTTGATGCTTCAATTCCAGAGGTTCTTGTGATTCTAAATGCTGCAATTGCTAACAGGTATTTTGATTTCCCAACTGGAAAGGTTACTGCTCATAAGGATTTCAGGTTAATTGCAGCAGGAAATACAGCTGGAACCGGATCAGATAGTGTTTATTCAGGAAGATACTGTCTGGATGGAGCATCTCTGGATAGATTCGCTCAAATTCAAATCCCGTATTCGGAGAAAATTGAGAAGGCAGTTACCATGGATGATGAAAAACTTATCCAGTTCTGTCACGCTTATAGAAAGGCTGTGAAGGACTCTGGAGTCAATTCTATATTTTCATATAGAGGTCTTTCAAATATAACCTCTATGAAAGAAGATTTGCCTCTTGAGGATCTAATGAGATCATGTCTTACTAAAGGAATGACTAAGGATGATCTCGTAGTTATTAAGAAATCCATTAGTATGGAGGATTCAGAAAATCCATATCTTAAGGCATTTACTAACTTATAAAAATGAAAAGATTTATAATGTTTTTGCCTTGAAATGAGTACACTTAGTACTCTCGGCTTTTCGGTTATTATTTCACTGTGTTGTATATTTTAATTAATTTATGAAAAATTTTATGAAGAAATTTATTTTCATCATGAGTTTGCTGTTTACTCTGTGTAGTTTTACCTACTCGCAAACAGCGTATGAAGAATCTAAAATCCTTGATAACACTTCTATTAGTGTTGTAGGTGGAGCAACTACTCCTCTGGACTTTAACTCAGTATTTCCAGTAAATGGAGTAGCTGGTATTAAGTTGCAGAAGAACCTTACTCCTGTATTTGGGTTTAATGTTGAAGGACTCGCTTCCTTTGGCGATAATCACTATGGTAGTGCTCCTACTGTAGTAAAATCTATTAATACTGGATTGAACGGAGTTGTTAACCTCTCTAACCTGCTGTGTGGATATAATGGAACCCCTCGTAAGTTCGAAGTAAGTACTGAGACAGGTATTGGCTGGATGCATAGTTGGACAGGACACTGTAACTATCTTACCTCTAAAACTGGAGCAGTATTGTCATTCAATCTGGGCAAGGATAGGACCCATTCAATTATAGTTAATCCTGCAGTATACTGGAATCTGAACAAGACAGGTCACGTAGAGTTTAATAAGAATTATGCTCAGCTTGGTGTCTTGATTGGATGGGTATATCACTTTAAGACTTCTAATGGTACAAGAAGCTTTAAGGCATACGACATCACATCAATGAACAACGAAATTAATTCTCTTAGGAGGGATTTGGCAAAGAAACCTACAGAAATTGTAAAGGAAGTCGTTAAGACCGAAGTTGTTACTAATACAATTGGTAACACAGTGATTTTCTTTGCACAAAACTCTTCAGAACTTACTGGAACTGCAATGTCTGAATTGTCGAAGATTCCGTCTGGTTCTAAGGTAAGCATTATTGGTTCTGCATCTCCAGAAGGATCCTCTAATTACAATAGAAAGTTATCAGAGAAACGTGCAGAAACTGTTTCCAAATTCTTAACTGGAAATGGTGTAATTGTAGAGAATTGTATTGGAACTGGTGTTACTGACACTACTAGTGGTCGTGTAGCAGTAGTTACTATCAAGTAAAAATTTAGGTAGCAAACATCTCCCACTGACTCGTTTAAATATCGTAAATTACCTTAAAATTAACCATTTGGGTTAGAAAGAGAAAGAACGTACGATAGGTGCTGGGACAATGGAATGTTATAATAAAACCAGTGAAAATAACCTAAACTCATTTCTAGTTGGAGTATAACTAACTAGGTTACCTCCTTATATCAGTGGTAGAAGTTTAGCAAGGTCTATATTGCATAGATAGTAGTGAGACTGTCAGTGGTTCGAATCCACTAGGAGGTACTACCTGTTCCTGTAAATAAAAAAAAAAAAGAAGAAAATGGCTGATTTTAATATGAGTAAATTGTGGCTCGGTAAAGATGGATATTACCGAGACGTAAATGGCAACAAGATTGCCTAGAAAGGGCAGCCCATTTCTGGCGCTGCTTGGAGATATTTAGCTAGTAAATATGGAAGGGAAGTTGCCAATAGAACCTCAATGAATACTAGAAATGGAAACATATTCTAGAATGGACGTTGGCGTTTCAATGATGTTGAATCTTCTAAGCAAGGAAGAACTGCTACATGGGATGAAGCAGTCTCTAGAATTGAATAGAATGCTAAGGCAGCAGGAGCCAGAAAAACAGCAACTGGTTATACACAGAGAAACCCTTTCAATAATAAAGATGCATATCTAAATCAAGATACAAAAAATAGAGCTGTAAATGCAACTTCATAGGATAAGAAGAGATGGGAACCAGCCAAACTACAGGAAGAAGCTCCAGAATCAATAGGAGGAAAATTGGTTAAAGGCTTTGGAAATGTAACTGGTTTATATCATGCTAATGCAAATATGTCAGATCTTGCAGGTACTGCAGGATATTTCATTCCTGGTGTAGGAAGTGCTATGGCAGCGGGAGATGCTTATAACGCTGCCCGTAGAGGGGATTGGGGAGAAGCAGCTATGAATACAGTTTTCGCAATTCCTTTTATTGGTAACATTGGTAGAGGTCTCAAACTTGGTTTATAGGCGGCTAAATTTGCTAAGGCAGCAAATTAGGTAGGCAGAGGAGTTAAAGCTATTAGTAAAATTGAGAAACCTGCAAATTGGGCTCTAACTGCCAAGCTAGTGTACGATGTGCCTCAAATAGGATCTAGTCTTTATACTGGTTACTAGGATGTTAAGAATACCAAACAACAACTATAGCCTTTATTCAATTAGGTAAAGCAAGCTAGAAAGTAGGGAGCTTCGGAGGCAGACATTAAAAATAGCTTAGGAGGTAGTTATAATGATTTTAACATATTAAGTTCTAGGGACAATAGTTTCACTGGAAACATTGGAACAATGTGGGACTTAGCAACTAATTAATATTATGGGAAGAGGAGAAGGAGTAAAAAAAGGAATTAAAAAAGTAACTTAGAAACTTGAATTGCTTCCAAATAAAACCAAAAATATGATGGTTAAATTAGGCGGCGGAGAGAAAAAGGCTGCTGAACTTAGACAAGCCTCTCCAGAATTGATGGAGGCTAGATAGGGGCTAGAGACTGCTCGATAGTCAGAAAAGGCTCTTGTAGGTAGATCTGCAAAATGGAAGAATCCAGGTAGTGCAAGGAACCAAAAGAGGCTTAGTGATGCTGCTAATATGACTGCTAGGGCTAGAGAGAATCTTGCTAGAACTAAGGAGTAGGTTACTCAAGACGCTTTCCGTCGAGTTAGAAACAAAGGAATCAAACGATTATCTACAGTTGGAACTCTTGGAGCTCTTGGGCTTGGAACTTATAGTGCTTTTTCTGGAAGCCCTGCAGCAGCTAGTGCCGCAGAGGAGACTCCATAGCAATATATGTATAGTCCAAATAATGGTTGGCAGGAGTGGAATCAGGAAACTGGTTAGTATGAAAATCAACAACAAGGATTCGGAATAGATAGGTATGGAAATACTAACTACTACGATGGAACAAATTGGCTGACTCCTGATCAGTATCTACAAGGCAGTAATGGTTATATATACGATAAGCAAACTGGACAAATTATAGGTACGACTGATGACACTATGGAAGCGCATAATAATGGCTATGATAATGTATTTGATTATCGGGCTGCTAAAGCTGGTTACAATAGTCCAGAAGCCGTCAAGCAACTTCAAGAGAAACTTGGAATAAATGCTGATGGCAAGTGGGGACAGCAAACCTAGGATGCTTTCAATAAGACTGTTTCAAACTGGGCGTAGCAATATGATCCTAACAGTTTATTCTCTATATACTAGAGAAAGATGCAATTCGGATACTAATGAAAAAAAAAAAATGACACAAATCAATAAAGCACAGAGAGGAGCAATTCTCTAGTTTGGTAAGTTAGTAAATAAGGCTAAGTTAGCTTCAAATAGATTAGGGAGGATCTTTACGGGTGAAGCTGCAGCTGAAAAGAAATTAAACAAGCTTGCAAAGTAGAAAATATTGCAGTAGACAGGTAGTTGGAGACCTACATAGAAGATGAGAGAAATCAACTTAGAAGGGAAGAAGCAGTCCATCAGGGATGCAAAAGCCATGAGGAGTGCAGCTTCTAAAGCTCAACTCAAATGGATGTAGGAGAACTCTGATAAAGCTACTAAGGTTTACAAGAGTGGCGCTAGAGAATTTGGAGGGGATGCTAATAGACTCACTTTATAGAAAGTAAGGTAGGATGCAATGAAACCTTTCCTTGCGGATGAGGCTAAAAGAATACGTAGAAATAGGGCTGTAGCAACTGTCTTGCCTATAGGTTTAGGCATTCCTGCCTACAATGTACTAACTGGGAAAATATATGATAATGTATTTCCCTATGGATATTAGGATAAAAAGGCAAGTGATAAAGACGAGGGAGAAAGTTGGGTTGCGCGCATAAAAAAGTTTGGACCAGCTGCCTTTGGTATAAAATCAGATGCTAGAAAGCATTTCGATTAGATTGCTGCAGCAGATTTAACTGATCCTAAGTAGAGAGGAGAAGCTGAAAGAATTTACTAGGGAGACTCCATTTTGCAGTACCCAATGGGTAATGCTTCTTTGGAATATGTACAGAATCGATTTAGAAATAGAACCGATTTCAATGACTTATATCTAGGAAGGCCGCAAACGTATAATACACTGGTTCCAAATACTGAGTATTAGTCAGTAAACTCCCATGAAAACCCTAAGATAGTTACTTATACTTTTGCAGACCCAATAATTAGGGATATGTTGAGAAGTCAAGGAAGGGATTTCAATCTCAAATAGAATGATATTGACCCTGATAAAGGCTATGGAGCAAGAGCAGTATCTGACCATAATGGGATTTTCGGAGATTTCGGAATAGTTAAAAATTAGTAGAATGGGGCTGGTAAATATAAAGAAGATTGGGATTTTCCATTATCTGGATTAACTCATAAGCTAGGATTAACTAACTAGGTTATAATAGCTGATACTATACCTGGTAATTAGCCAAAATAGAGTTATAGATTTGGAGAACATCACAATAGATCATAGATGTAAAAAAAAAAAATTAATATGAAGAAGATAATTAGATTAATTGGAATGGCATTTATAGTATATTTGTCAATTTCCTTTATAGGGGCTTGCTTTGAGTGGGCTCTATTTGTTTTTGGAAAGACTTTCTTATATGAATTGATTTATTCATTTGGAATCTCTATTGGACTGCCAGATCTTATGGGGGAATATATTACTCCTAAATCAATTCCATGGGTAGAGGATATTGAAACTTTTATAGTATTTGGTATTCCTCTGATAGGATCTCTGATATATCTTATTGTGTCTTTGAGAAGAAAAAGTTTATTAATATTGCTATGTCTATTTGCATTACCAATATCAGCAAAGGAACCTATTAAAGCGATCCCAAAGGGTGGTAGATATGCTATCCTTGTGGATTTCTCAAAGCCCTCTGGAGAAGATAGATTTAAGATATATGATTGTAAATCCCATCGTATCATATATTCTAGTATGGTTCAGCATGGCAATGGGGGAGGAAGTACGAAGGAGAAGCCAGTATTTAGTAATAGGATAGGAAGTAACTGTTCTAGTCTCGGTTTATATAAAATCACTGGTTTTGGAAGAATGAATAGCTTTCCTATTAACTGCTTTAGACTTAAAGGGCTAAGCAGCACTAATTCTAATGCAGAAAAGAGGGGCATTGTTATTCATCCCACACTTAGTAGTTCTCTTCCATTTAAAATGCATTACCTCCCATTGACGGATGAAAGTCATGGTTGTTTTGGAGTAAGCTTTGAAACAATGAGGGTAATACGTAAATTGTATGGTAAAGGCATAATATATCTATATGCTTTCCATTAACTCTATATGGTATTCGAGGAGGTTCGATTCCTCCTTAGAGTGCAACTAATTTTAATTTTTGACATATGGTTAACGAATTTTATCAAGGATTACCTAGTAATTATGCAAATTATGAAGACGTTGTTCTTCCTAAGCACGAATCAATGAGAGAGAAAACTCGTAGAGAAGGGGTATATGGGTATCATGACCATTGGAATAAAGATGCCTATATTTGGATAGATAGATTCCTTGAGGATTCTGTTGGGAAGAAGTTTGACAACGTATATTCTAAGGTATGCGAGAGATTTGGAAAGAAGAAGAACTTCGGGTTCCGTAAAAAGTTTAAATCAAGAATTGATCCTCGTAACATGTCCGATGTATATTGGCATAGTAATGATTACTATCTTGATTCTAATCATATTATTAGAAGATATAAATCTATTAAGAAGAACAAACGCATAAAGTATTATTATGATTCTGTTAATAAGCATTACTATGAAAATAGAGATGCAGAGCGTAAATCTTGTAGAGAGCGCAAAAAAGAAATAGAGAAAATTCATGAGCAAATGCTTATAGATTCCTTAATTAGGAAAAAGGTTAACTCTATAGTTAGTAGCATTATTTCTAATCCAGGTATTCCTATCTCATTGGGAGATATAAACAGAATTACTATGGACGTTGAGAAATGTGTTAAGAAAAATCGTATGAAGAAAATATTAAACTGAAAAAGGGTTTATAGTAAGTAGGATACAAACCAGAAACCCTGAGTAGGCTATAAATTGCCAAACAGCCATCCTTGTAATGAGGTAGGAGCGCTGTTAGGTATCCTTATAAGACAACATACAGCAAAATTTACTTTACTTCTTAAAAATGAATAGAGATCCCTCTATTTCGGGTTCTTCAATGGAGGCTAAAGAGAATGTTAGAACCTTGTTGTCTGATTTATGCACCTATAGGTTAATGGTAGACCGCTAGTCTCCAAAACTAGTCGTGGGAGTTCGATTCTCTCTGGGTGTGCTAATTAAGTTTAGCAATATGGAAAATATAAAGGTAAAAGACGAAGAGATTATCGTACCTTGTGATGACTCAGTTAATGAGTTATTTATTTGCCAATGTAATAACGTAGAACATCAACTTATTTTCTCATACTTTTCTGATGATGAGAATAGAGATGTCTATGTATCAGTACATTTATCTCCAGATTCTTTCTGGAAACGCATTTGGAACTCTATAAAGTACATATTCGGATATAGGTGTATGTTTGGACACTTTGATGAATTTATCTTTAAGAAAGAAGATGCAGGCAAGTTACAAAAGGTAGTGGATTTTCTCAAGTCTTAAAATGTTTAGGGCTTCTGTGAGAATTTTTCTTGCGGAAGCTTTTTTTTTTTTATGTCTAATTATAAGTTAATAACTGATGGTGCATATTCGTCCAAACTAGATCAAGGTGGTCTTGGTTTAGTGTTTTTAAAAGATGATAAGTTAATCCTTAGATATTCAAAGATGTATAAACATACTACAAATAATCAGATGGAACTAGGGGCAATTATTACTGGGCTAAAGTGTATTACTAAGCCTATTGATAATCTAACTATTGTATCTGATAGTATGTATTGCATTGGATGCGCTACTAAGGGTTGGAAAAGAAGTAAAAATGTAAAGTTGTGGGAAGAGTTTGATAGGCAATATACTCGTGTATCCGAACTATGTCCAAATATTGTTTTTGAACATGTTAAAGGGCATAATGGCGATAAATGGAATGAATATTGTGACAAACTTGCAACTACGGCTTCTAAAAGAATGGGAGATTAAATATGTGGTTTTTAATAGTGTTGGGAATGTTTGTGGCTCTAGCCATATTTTCAATTCTAATGATAGAGTATTCCTCTATAGAGGTAGACCCTAATGAGGAAATTTAGTGATAACATAAATTAACAATTCGTCCGTCAGATACAGTTATAAAAAGATTATATTTACAGACAGAAATGTAGATAAAAACTTTTTATTTATATTAATGATATTTAATTATGGTATCTGAAAACGGAACTAAAGTATGTTGTAAATGTGGAAAAGAGAAACCAGTGAGTGAGTTTCATAAAGACAAGAACTCAAGTGATGGTTATACCTATCAGTGTAAAGAATGTAGAAATGCAAAATACAAAGAGTATTATCACTCTAACATTGATAAAATGAAAGAGAAACGGGAAAATACTAAGGAATATCGAAAAGAATATTATAGCGATCCCGAAAGGAAATTTCAGTATAGAAAAAGGTATATTGAGCGAGAGTTCAGTATTAAATATGAGCAGTATGATAAGATGCTAGAGGCACAAGAAGGGGTATGCGCTATATGTGGCAAACCTGAAACGAGATCTAATGCTAAATATCTAGCGGTGGATCATAATCACGAAACTGGTGTAGTAAGGGGGTTACTGTGCAATAATTGTAATAGAGCCCTTGGTCTTCTCGGCGATAACGTGGAAACATTACAAAACGCAATAAATTATTTATTAAAACATGAGAGAAATAATAACAGCATGTGATGGATATAAATTATCCCATCATCGTATGTACCCAGAGGGTACACAAATGGTTTATAGTAACTGGACTCCAAGAAGTTGCCGTTACTTCCCAGAAGCCACAGAAGGCTCTGTAGTATTTGGTATTCAGTACTTTGTAAAGAAGTATCTGATTGAGGAATTTAACAAATGGTTTGCTCTTCCTAAGGAAGAAGCCATTAAGCAATTTGCTTATCGTGTAGGTAACTTTGTAGACCTTAATCAGGTTGGAACAAAGCATATTGAGGAACTTTATGATTTAGGATATCTTCCTATTGAAATTAAAGCTCTTCCTGAGGGTTCTATCTGTCCTATAAGAGTACCTATGATGACTATTCAGAATACTCTTCCTGATTTCTTCTGGTTGACTAATTATTTGGAGACCCTGATTAGCTGTACTCTGTGGCTTCCTTGTACTTCTGCAACGAGCGCTCGTCTTTATAAGAAGAGACTTATGGAGCATGCTAGAAAGACTGGATTCCCAGAAGAAGTAAATCTAGGATTTGCTTGTCACGATTTTTCAATGAGAGGTATGGCGGGACTTGATGCTGCTATCATCTCAGGTATGGCTCATATGACTTCGTTCTGCGGTAGTGAGACTATTCCTGCTATCGAAGCGGTAGAGCACTACTACAATGCAGATGTTACTAAGGAACTTGTAGCAGCTACTGTTCCAGCAACTGAACATAGTGTAATGTGTGCAGGAGGTGAGGAGGATGAAATCGAAACGTATCGTCGTCTCATTAATGAACTGTATCCGACGGGTATTATCTCGATAGTATCTGATACCTGGGATTTCTGGCAGGTAGTTGAGAAGTTCTTGCCTAAGCTTAAAGCAGATATTATGAAGCGTGATGGTCGAGTAGTAATTCGCCCGGACAGTGGTGATCCAGTTGATATTATTTGTGGTCTTCGCACAAACCCTCATTATCACACTGCAATGAAGGAAGGCAAGTACTACTGTGATTTCAACCCATTTATGGATGATGATGAGAGTCATTATGTAGAAGTATCTGAAGGTCAGTATTACGGAGCATATTATATGTTAGGTAAAATCTTTGGATGGAATACTACTGTAAACGATTATCGTTATCCAAGTACTAAGGTTGGATTGCTCTATGGAGATTCTATCACTCTGGAGCGTCAACGTGATATCTATACTAGATTGGAGAGCGCTCATATGGCAGCTTGTAATCTTGTTCTTGGTATTGGTTCTTTTACTTACCAGTTTAAATCTCGTGATTCTCTTGGATTTGCAGTTAAAGCAACTGCATGTACTATTAATGGAGAACTTCGAGAGATCTTTAAGCACCCAAAGACTGATGATGGAACGAAGAACTCTCTCAAAGGTCTTATAAGAGTTGAGGAAGAGAACGGTAAATATGTTGCTTATGATCAGCAAGACGGAATCCAAGAGGAAGGAGGCTGTCTAGAACCTGTCTTTGTGGATGGAAAACTAGTAAGAGACAATAGCCTTTCAGAAATTCGAGAACGTGTAAATTCAACATTAGTATGATAGAAATTGTTAATGGGGATTTACTCCAATCAAATTTACCTCTTATAGCTCATCAAACTAATTGTTTGGGAGTAATGGGAGCAGGTATAGCTAAGGCTATTAAAAATAAATGGGATGATGTATATACATCATACTCTAAGCTTTGTAAAAATCTTAAATATTCTAAAGAAGATTTATTAGGGAAATGTCAAATATGTATAACAGAAGATAATATAGTAGCTAATTTATTTGGTGAATATTCTTTCACTGAATCAGCAGCCCCTTATGAAAATAGACACACTGATTATGATGCTCTTAAAGAAGCTTTAGTACGTTTGAAAGCTTTTTGTAAAGGTGTGAATATAACAGAGATAGGCATTCCTTATAAACTAGGATGTGGATTAGCTGGAGGAGATTGGGATGGAGTAGTTTATCCTATGCTTCAAGAGCTTTTTGCTAATGATCCAACGATAACTCTTTATATTTATAAATTATGCAACAATTAAATTTAGTACATTTAGAAGATAGTGATATTAAATATTCTATCTCTAGATTCCCTGATGGAGAAATTCAAATTTCATTAGGAGAGTTTAGCCACAAGGATCAAGTCTGTGTGAAGTGTAGAATTACCAATGCTGAGGAGTTATTCATTGTAACTCAGGTTCTTGACATTCTTGATAGACATGATGTCTATTATGACGTTGATATATTTTATCTTATGGGAATGAGGATGGATAGAGTTATGGACTTTAACCGTCCGTTTACTCTTAAGGTAATAACAAAGATGCTTGGTAATTCTAATGCAGAAAATATTGCTGTCTTAGAGCCTCACTCAGGTGTAATATACGACTGTAGACTTGGAAACAAATTTAGTACCTTGTATCCTGAGAAAAGTACACGCCCAGATAATTGGACGGTTGATTATCAGTTAGTCTTACCAGACGCTGGAGCAGTGGAGCGCTATGGATATTTTGGCGAGAATTCTATATCCTGCAGTAAAGTTCGTGATATAGCTACTGGAAAAATTCTAGAGATTAAAATAGACAATCCTGAAAAACTTAATGGCAAACCATTAATGATAATTGATGATTTGTGTGATGGAGGAGGAACCTTCTGTGGGATTGCGGAATGCTTTAAAAAGATTGGAGTACCTAAAGATAGACTTAACATCTCCGTAGTCCATATGGTTAATCCTAAGGGCATTGAGAATCTATCTAAGAATTTCAATCACGTATGGTTTACTAACTCTTATAAGGACTGGGGGAATCTTCCAGAAAATGTAACAATGATTAAAATAGTATAATATGAAGTACAAGAAGAAACTTGAAAATCTTAGAGCAGTACAGGCGTGGTGGGATAAGCTTCCAGAACGTGACAAAGCAAGTTTAACTCGTCCAGGTGGAATAAATCAGAAGACAGCTGCTTCTGCTTAAGATCATGAGGAGAGTAGTTATTGTTAGAATAGGAATATATTCTCAAACTACATGACTTAGATACTGATGAATTGAAGATGTCTATAGAGCAATGTTCAAAGATATTTAATGACTAATATCTGTTCTGAGTTTTATATAAATTATAATTCTAATGATAATTGAGGAGAAGGATTTTAGGTTAACTCCAGTTTCTGAATCTAGTCCCATGTTCGACTTAGAACTTCTATATACAGTACGTCCTAAGGGTAAAGAAGCTAGACAGGAATTTAAGAATGTAGCCTATGGAATAAGCTTAGAGTCAGCTCTAAAGAAGGTTATTCAGTATAGAGTGTCGTGTAAACATGATACTACCGACTTGGCAACATATCTGAAAAACTTTAGAGAGGAATTAGATTCACTTAAAGCATTATGCGGAATTTAAATGTTCACAGCTTACAGAGATCATTAAATGACTTGTGTTTGCAACTTAACAATAAATACCTTATAAACAATGGTGGATGTTGTTTTGTTGCATATTTGATTGCCTTCCATCTAGATAGGTTAGGGCTAAGATATAAGTTGCTTATTTTTACAAATGAGTTAAAAGATGATATTAGTATTTCATCTGAGATTCATTCTAAAGTTAAGAACAATTCAAGAAGAGCCTCCGTAGTAGGGTCAGAAACTTGTCATCACTATGCTCTATATTTAGAAGGAGGAGGAACTATAAATGTTGGAGGGTTTAATATTCTTCCTAATAAATATCTGGTTGAAGATATAAATTCCTCTAATATTAAATGGATTTATAGGTCTGGAAGATGGAATCAAAACTATAATATCCATAACAATAGAATTATTCGTAAAACTTTTAATGCATTTTTTAATGGCTACAAAGAAAGAAACGGTTTATCCAATCACTAGGACATTATTATGTCCTAGATGTAGACAGAGAGGGAAGCATACCCTCTATGTTCCTGAGTATGCAATTTATAAATGTACAATTTGTGGTAATATACACGCATGAAAGAAGAAAATGTTAAAAGTCCTATTAAGGCAGCCCAGGGTGATGAGGATCGCTGGGTAGATGTGCACGATGATGCACTTATGGTTGAATTGGGTATTCACCCTCGTCCTGTAACTCCTAGAGACCCTAGTGTCTGGAATAAGAGTAAACAGGAGAAGAAAATACTCAGAACTCTAAGATGTGCTCATAAGGGCAAAATGCATCTTGGTATCTCTCCTCGTAAGGTAATTCCTGTACGAGCTAAGCTTATTGTTCAGCTAAAGAAGAACAAACGATTCCCATATACAACATACTCTACTATCTGTGGTATGCACCAGATAGGAGATGTTCTTAACTTCTTCCATCAGTGGGATCGTCAAAATAAAATGATGGTTAGTGTTGTAGCTAAGTATACCTTCAATGGGAAAACGTACGCGCCAAACGAACGACCATTCTGGAAGTAAGTTTTATAAGTATGAAGGAGGGATTGTTGAACTCCTTCCTACTTTCACGTATGAAGTAACCTTAAGTAAGTATTGGAATAACGGTTTCTGCCAACTTGGTAGTAAGTTATACAAGGCTGATAGGTTACTTCATATAAAGGATAATTGTATTGTAACAAAATATGATGGATACAGTATTGAGAAAGAAATTTCCTTGATAGGTGTCCCTCAAGAGTTTGTAGATGAAATGAATCTGCCACTCTATGTTTCTAAACCGAATAAAAAATCAAAGAAAAAATGAACAAAGAAATCGTACTTAAGGACAAGTTTGTTGATTACGCTGGTAAAGAGCATCAGTTTGTAATTGTAGCTACAAAGGTTGCACTCAAGGATACTGACTCTGGTTATCCATTAGTAATGAGGATTGTTAATGGAACTGGTGAAGGACTTGGATGTGTTCAGGTAGGCTTGCAGATTGGTGTATCTATCTGTAATCCAGTAGATAAGTTCAGCGAGAAGGTGGGTGTACTTAAGGCAGCTGCTCGTGCCAAGAACTCTAACATTGCACTTTATGTTGCATACCCTGGACAGATGAGTGATAATCTCATCCGTACTTATCTTGCTCAGGAAGCAGAGTATATTAAGGAGAATCCTGAGAAGTACATCAAGGGATACAATGATGCTAAGGCTCGTTTCTTGAAGCATCAGGAGATGGAGCAGGTGAAGGAGAACTTTACTGACATTGAGAAGGTTATTGTAGAAGGAGTGAAAAAGGATCCTGCTTACCTTGACAATGTACAGAAGTATCTCGACTATCTGAACAAGCAAACTAAGAAATGCGGAAAGCAGAGGAAGTAATTCTGGTTTTCTTCATATTTACTAGTTTAGCTTTAGGATATATTATATTTAAACCTGAGAAACAAGTTCAGGCTCCGGACTATTCTGAAAGAATAGATTCTTTGGAGTCTGAACTCTCCTCCATAAAGAGTAAAAGAGATTCTATAGCAGGAAGAATTGATACAACTGTAATTAAAATTGAACAGAATGAAAAGAGCTACAAAGAGACTATTAGTAACATTGTTAATAATACTACTAGCGACGACTACATCTTCTTCATCAACTATCTCAAGTGGAATAGAGAAAGATTCGACAGTATCAATAACTCCAACTCAACTGAAGGAGACTAATCTAATCTTTGCCGAACACCATAAGTTATTGATCGAAAACCAATTACTTTCTGAGCAATTAAATAATTATAAGGAAGATAACAAACTTCTTACAAGAGCTGATTCGGTTAGACAAGCTCAGATTAAAGTCTACAAAGATTGGAATAAGTCTTTAACTAAGGATCTCAATAAGAAAAATAGAACTCTATTTTTCTGGAAGATTGGAGGTATTATAATTAGTTCTGGTTTATTAGTACTTCTGTTAGTAAAGTGAGCCTTATAAGGATAGAAAAAGATAAATTTGGAGTTAAATTAAAGTTTCCTAATAGGGAATGTAAGTCTTGTAGAAGGTATCCATGCTTTCGTGGAATTGAAAAGTGTTCTTCTAATTTTGCAGCCTATGGTTGCACCTATTATAGGGAACTTAATTCTTCAAATTAATCATGACTGTTCTAGCTAAATTATTAGTTAGTGAAGAGGATGCTCTTGGCTATACAACATATGTCTTTGAGTGTCTAGATGAGGACGTGATTAAAGAAACTAGGTACATTATGTGCACTAGGTATCCAAATTGGGATCACCGTAAGATAGAGATAGGTGAGGTTGGTTTTCTAAACTTCTTTGAAGTAAAGGCTGGAGTTGATAAGTGGTTTGATGGAAATAAATTTGTCCCTTATCGCTATAGCAACATTCAGTTTATGAAGTTTGTAGAGAAACCTATTAAAAAGCCTCACAAGTTTACAATGTAAGATATAATTTAAAAAATAACAATATGAAAGACAGTAAATAAATTATGACAGTAATGAGAGACAAACTTATGGAGGCAATGGAAGCAAAGAATAATGACATTAAGTCATTTGTATGGAAACTTGCACGAAAGGCAGATGGAACTCAGGAGGAGATCCATCTTGTTGACGCTACTCCAGAACAACTTAATCAATTCTACAAGCATTGTTTATCAATGCTTCATAGTACTGATAAGTTAAATCCTGGTAGATATGTTCTTTTGGACATTATTAGCGAGCAGCGTAAGAAGTGTAACGTTGAGCTCTTCCTTCGTAAGTTGGAGTCTGGTGAAATATGCGCAGATGGCAAACCTTACCCTCGCCATCTGTATATTCAGGACCTTCGTGGATATATGAATAGTCATAAGGAGGACTTCCCTTCTAATGAACTAGAGAATATCTCTATTGCAGCATGCACTGGAGGTCTTCCTAGAGAGTTTGAGAGAATCTCTATAGAGGATGTTCTTGACGGAGGCTTGGATCAACTTGGTTATTTTGATAACAAACATATAACTTTTAGTTTCATTCTTAATATGGGTGTATATCTTACTCCATCTGAAATGAAGGAGTTCGATGAAAAGGATAAGGATGGAAACACACGTAGTAAGCTTGAGGTTATTAAGGAGCGCCTTAATATTAAGAATACTGTACGCTTAACCGTAAAGCCTACAGGTCTTAATTTCAATGAACTGCGTGCTATGGTCAACTTAAGACCTAAGAAGTATTCTGAATTGACTACTGATCAACTTATGGTGCTTCGTAATAAGGTTCTGTTCCGTTTAGAAAATGAGGTTATATTCCACATTGACCAGTGGGAGGAGAGAATCCGTCAGCTTAAATTAGTTGCAGAGAGTCGTGGAATCACACTTGAAGACTAATGAATAAGCTATTAGATTTTCTTATAAACTGTCAGAGTTTCATCAATGTAGATAATTATGCTATATTGTTATATGGGTTGACAGAATATGCAAGAATCTACTTTTAAAAGGACTACCAGAGACGAAAGGCAGGAGAAGTGTCGAGTCAAATGGATAAAAAATAAGTGTAAGGGAACAATAGTTGCATCCACTGGTTTTGGAAAGACTAGAGTTGGACTTAACTGTATTAAAACAGTCCTGAAAAAGTATCCAAGTATGAGAGTCATAGTTGTGGTTCCTACTACTGCCCTAAAAGAGCAGTGGATGGGACTACTTGACTTGAATGGATTGTCTCTTAGTTGTGAAGTGTTAGTAATTAATACTGCTGTTAAGGGATTATATAAATGTGACATTATGGTAATTGATGAAATCCATAGGGTTGCAGCAGATACATTGAAGCACGTCTTTGAAACTGTTAATTATAAATATATTCTTGGTTTGACAGCAACCTTTGAGAGACTTGATGGAAAACATGAGTTGCTTAAGAAATACTGCCCTGTTATTGATGAAATTACCCTTGCTGAATCAAAATTCCAAGGATGGATTTCTGACTATAAGGAATACCAAGTTATACTAGATGTTGATGATATTGCTACCTATAAAGAAATGAATAGGGAATTTACTGAGCATTTTGAGTTCTTTAATTTTGATTGGGAGAAAGTTATGAACTGCCTGGGACCAAGGGGGTTTATGTATCGTTCTCAATTGAGAGATGAAATGTGCCCTAACGGGACAGAAGAGCAAAGAAAGCAGGTATTTAAGCAGATAACATATCATGCAACACAATTTATGCGGATTATACAGTCTAGAAAAGCTTTTATTAACAATCATCCAAAAAAGATAGAAGTTGCTAGGCGGATTATTCAAGCTAGACCTGATTCTAAGATTATTACTTTTTCAAATAATGTCAAAATGGCAGAATCCATAGGTATGGGAGGGAAAGTGTTTTCTGGAAAGGATAGTAAGAAGAAGGGAAGAGTGACAATAGAGGAATTTAGCACTGAAAAGACTGGAATATTACATACTATCAAAAAAGCCGATGAAGGCTTAGATGTACCAGGATTGTCAGTTGCTATTATACTTGGTCTGGATTCTTCTAAAATTCGCAAGACACAACGAATAGGACGTGTGGCTAGGAAGGAAGGTGACAAAAAGGCTGAAATATTTACGTTAGTCTTAGATCAAACTGTTGAGACAGAATGGTTTAAGAGATCCAACAGTTCTACAAATGTTATTACGATTGATGAAGAGGGGTTAGATGACGTTTTAGCTGGAAAGGAACCTAGGCCTTATGTTAAACATATTAAGGACTTTACATTTAGATATTAATATGATAAACGAGAAAATGAATGAACTTCTCATTCTAAGCTCCCTCTTAAGTACAATTAATACAAAGGATATTGAATATAATGGAGAAACTAGAATGATTAAAAGAAATGATGGAACTTATTACAACGTGGATAAAATGCAAGAAAGAGCAGAAATCTTAGTTGAGGAGTTTATGGAGCCGTATGCAATTTGATTCCACCTCGAAAGAGGTCTAACTTATGTGCAGTTGTAAGATTAGTATTTTTCAATATTAACTTATAAACTGCTTGAAAAATTTAACTTTAACACTAGAAGAAGAAATATCTATACTCAATAAGTATAGAATAACCCCAAATGAGCTGATGTTTATCAGAACTTTACTGTTGCTTCAGGATGAAGAGAATGAAGATATATTCAAATCATACATAGAAGCATTGTATAAATGTGAAGTGAAAACTAGGGAGGTTATTCTATCTTTACAGAGTAAAGGAATTATTCTAAAGAGTTTTCATTGTCCAAAGGAAGGAGAAGCTTTTGACCCATATTCTATACCACTCAATAAGAACTTTATAAAGAACCTTTATAGATGTTCTTTTGAAATGGGAAAGGAATTGTTTGAAGCATATCCTCAATTTGGAATTATAGGAACCTCCACGGTTCCGTTAAGAACTGTAGCTAAAAAGTTTGATTCATTAGAAGAAGCCTATTTTAGGTATGGTAAAAGCATTAAGTGGAATGAAGAAAAACATAATCAAATTATTGAATTAGTTAGATGGGCGAAAGATAATAACATTATTAACTGTAGTCTAGCTAGCTTTATTGTTAATCAGGGATGGATTGATCTAGAAGCCCTTAAGAAGGGAGATGGCGCTAATGTTAACTTTGACGCAATTAAGTTAGTATGATAACTGGTAGAGAAGAATTTTTTAACCTAGTTCGTGAAGGACGAGAGGGTAAGAATATTGGTTTATCTGTAGGTTCTAAAAGATTAGAAAGCTTTATAGATGGCTATTTACCAGGAACTAGCTACTTGATAGGTGCTGCGTCTGGTGTAGGTAAATCAACCTATGCTCTATGGACATTTGTATATCAGCCACTTATTCACTTTCTTGATGGAGAGTGTCCAGAAAGAGATCCAAGATGGCTTCTCTTTAGCCTAGAGATGACCAGAAGTCAAGTATATGCAAAACTAGTATCCATGTATATTATGGATAAGTTTGGAGTAGAACTCAGATATAAGGAGATGTTCTCTAGAGGTAAAGATTGTATCTTATCTGATGATAGATATGAACTTCTAGAGAAAGCTTCTGAATTTATGGATGTACTTGATGAAAGACTAACCTTTTACGAGGGAAGTCTGACTGAAGCAGTATATCTTAAAGAGGTCGAAAAGGAACTCAGAAAGTATGGAAAATTTACCGAGGATGGTTATATCCCTAATAATCCTCAACAGATACTTGGAGTTCTTGTAGATCACTTTACTCTCGTTAAGGCAAGTTCTGGAAGATCTAAGAAAGAGGAGATAGATGCAATTTCTAGAGACTCTGTAATGATTAGAAATAAAACTAAGATTATGAGTCCTATTCATATTGCTCAGTTTAATAGGGATTCTAATAATCAAGAAAGAATGAAGCAAGGATTGCAAGATCCTTCCTCTAATGATTTCAAGGATAGTGGTGCTCTCTATGAGGATAGTCAAGTAGTTCTTGCACTATTTAGTCCTCATAAATATAAGCTCTCATCTTATAGGAAGTACGATATTAAGACGTTGGAGCAATGTTTTATAGGTCTATTCCTTTTAAAGAGTAGATTTGGTACTTCCGACATAATGGTTCCTCTAGGTTATTATGGTGATAGTTCTCACTATATAGAATTGCCTAAACCTGATGAAATATTTGATTATGAAAAATATAAAAGTCCAGAATGGGCTTTGGAAGAGCAGCAAGATAACGTAAAGATAGAAGATGATAATAAAACTATTCAAAAATCTAAATTTACATTATAATGGCTGAATTAATAGCAATCGTCGGTGAAAGTGGAAGTGGTAAAACTTCAAGTGTTAGAAATCTTGACCCAGCAAAGACCTTTATCATATCAACAACTGGTAAGCGTCCTGGAATTAAGGGAGCTAACAAGAAATATCCTTCTTTCACTGTTCAGGATGGAAAAGTTTCTGGAAACTTCTATGTCTCCGCAAATGTTGATCAAATCGGTAAGGTATTACAGATTATTGACAAGAAAATGCTGCACATTACAACTGTCGTCATAGACGATAAACAAATCTTTTAAAACACATTAGATATTTTGAGAACCCACGAAATATTATTATATTTATATCATAATAATTAACTTAATTTATTTTCGATATGAATAGAAAATATAACGATTCTCAAATCATTGAATTGCATTCTGCTGGTCTTACAGACCGAGAAATTGCTGAAACTCTTGGGGTATCTCCTAATAATCTTGCCACTAAGAGAAGGAAATTGGGACTTACTCCAAATAAAAGTAAGAGAGATACATATAAATTAACAAAGAAAGAATTAGAAATTTTAGTAGGAACCATATTAGGAGATTCTACTATTAGGTATGTGCACAGTCAGTGCAAATATCCAAATCTAACTTTTTCACATGGACTTAACCAAAAGGAGTACTTCGATTGGCTTACTGATAAGTTATCTAATCTGAGATCTTCCACCGGAAAGTATGATTCTAAGTATATTAGAACAAACGGGGAAATCGCTGAAAGATTGGTTTATACAGGAAGTAATATGTTCTGTTTGAAAGAACTTCGTGACATTTTTTATACGAAAGAGGGAAAGAAAATTATCCCCATTGAGTATATTAAGAGTATCTTCTCTGAATTAAGTCTATATTGTTTATTTATGGACGATGGAAGTTATGATATTAGAAGCAATAGCTATATAATTAATACACAATGTTTTTCTAGAGAAAATCTTGAAGAATTTGTATGTTTATTACATAACAAATTTGGGCTTGATTTTAGTATTAAGTCTGATAATTGTCTATATCTAAAGCATTCATCAAATGAACAAATGTATAAAATCCTTACTTCAGTAAATGAATGTAAATCAATGGACTACAAATGTGGTAGTCGTCGTAAAACTCCGTTAAACGGGGAAACCCCAGAAATGGACAATCCCGTGCTAAACCCTCAAGAAATTGAGGAGAATGCCGATCGACTAGAGGTGATGCCAAACAAGTAATGTTGTGGCTATAAAATCCTCCACGAAAGCGGGGCACTACTCAAAGTACAGTTCGAGAGAATGGGAAATGAGCCAAAGATATAGTCAGGACTATATAGTAATATATAGAACTGGAGGATAAAGAGCCTTCAGGATAACATACCGTTCCAGTATGTGATGGGCTTTGAGGCAATGGATAGAGCTAAGGAGAAGAGCTATGATAAATTTACTGATATGGCACAGCATGCATATCAAGTGTTGAAGTCTGCAATGAATATGCGCGATGACTTAAACGTTGTAGTCTCTACTCATAGTGAAAATATGGGTGATAGAGTGACTCCTTATTACAAGATGAAGACTCTCGGAAAGATGTTGGATTCTGTGATTACTTTGGAAGGTTTGTTTACTTATGTGTTCTTTACCACTATACAACGTGATGAGGACAATAAGCCTTCATATAAGTTTATCACTAATTCTGATGGTACCTGTACTGCTAAGTCTCCAATGGGATTATTTAACGATATTTATATCGATAATGATCTTGATTATGTAGTAAAGCGTATTAAGGAATATAACGAGGAAGACTAATGCCTACTGTAAAAGAAACTTTTATCCTAAGTCTAACCTACGAAATGTCGGTAGACACAGAAACCGGCGAAGTGTTAGAAACCAAGCTTATTGACAGGAGTGTCAATAAGCCAGTTAAAGCAATGAAAGCAACTGCAAATGAGGCAGTGCAAGATGATGACAAAGAGCCAAAACTTTATTTGGAAGATAACAAGTGCAGACTTAACTCTAAGGCCGTATCCCTTATGGGGATTAGCCCAGGAGATAAGTTAGACATCAAGTATGATGATGGAAAGAACGGTTCCATTCCTATTATTGGAACTGATGAGGCTTTTGGTACGAAGGGAGGTAATAAACTGACTAAGTCAAATACCATAGCCTGCAGAGGTAGCAAGAATGAAGAACTTTCCAAATATGGAAAGGAATTTGTCCTGGCTGTACACCCGTCGAAAGCCGGATTATTCGTACTTACTTCTGAAGAGGTGGCTGTAGATCAATTAGTTGGAGATGACAATGTTAATGTTGATACTCCAGAAGGGATAGATCTTGATTTAGAAGGATTAGTAGATGACAAAGATGCAAATGTAAGTTCTATAGATACAAACTTCTTTAAACTTTAATTTGTAAATATTATGTCAGAATTTAATTTTGGTAGTCTCGCAACAACACAAGCAACTTCTAATGTACAGCAGCGTCTTAAACCTTGGGGAATTTATCCTGTAAAGTTCTCAGGAGCTCGCAAGGAAACTATTAAGGGTAAGAAAGACCCTAATGCGGTTTATGAAATTCTTAAGGTCCGTTTTGACGGAGCTGACGGATATTATGAAGAGTCTATCTTTTATCCTAAGGATGGAGATGAAAAACGTCCTACTTATACAAGTAAAGAGGGTCATGAATATCAGGGAGCATCTTCTTTTGATAGAACAATGACCTTTATTGCACAGGTAGCAGAGGTTCTCAATCCAGAAGGATTCAAAAAGATGCAGGCAGCTAGTGCTAAGTTTAGATCTTTTGATGATGTAGTTACTGCATTCATAAAGATTACTGATCTCGCCAAAGGTAAAGAAACTAATCTCAAACTTGTAGGAAGAACACAAAACGGAAACGTTGTAGCAAGTCTTCCTAAGTTTGTTGCAATAAATAAGAACGGAGAGAAGTTTACCTGTGATAACTTCGTGGGTGATAAGCTTTTCTTCTCTGCTTATGAAGAGTCTAAAAAGGCAGAATATCTGAGTGCTAAGCCAACTAACATGGATAGTGGTGAAAATTCTACTATTGCCAAGGAAGTCGATGGCAAAGCAGCAGGTTCTGAAGATATAGACTTCGAATCATTGCTTTAATAAGAATTGAGAGGTATCTACTGTGATAGTAGGTATCTCTATTTTGGTTTTTACTAGAAATTTAGTATTTTTGTGTTCTAAACACAATTATTATGGACTTCTCGTTTCAACCAAAAATTACTAAAGAATTAATTTTATCTAGATTCTCTGAGGAGCAACTTATGGAATACTACTTGCACATTCCAGTTAAGAAGGGGCTATTTCGTTCTCCTCTAAGGAGAGATAAGCAACCAACTTGTAGTTTCTATAGGAACAAGTCTGGAACACTAATATTTAAGGATTTTGCAACTGGACAGCATTTAAATGTGTTTGATGTAGTCCAATCTATCTTTAGATGTGACTATTTCGAGTCGCTTAGAATCATTGCTAATGACTTTGGAATTGTTCGAGATAATGCTCTACATAAGAATCCAGGTAAGATTAATTTAAATCCTATTAAGATTAAAGATAAAGAGATATCAAAGATTCAAATTGAGGTGCAGGAATTTACAGATAGTGAACTTAAATGGTGGGGAAGATATGGAATCTCCAAGGACATCTTAAAGCGCTTTGATGTATATTCATGTAAGCATGTCTTTCTAAATGATCAATTGTTTGCTGAATCACAGCAGCACTGCCCTATATTCGGGTATTATGGTAAGAAGTATCATGGTCTTGAGCTATGGAGATGCTATTTTCCAAAGAGAACTTCTTTTAGGTTTATAACAAATTGGCCTAGTAAGAAGATTCAGGGCTATGACCAGCTACCAAAGAAAGGAAAGCTACTAGTAATTACTAAATCAATGAAGGATAGCATGTGTCTCTACTCCTGTGGAATAACTGCATGTGCTCCGAATAGTGAAAATCTATTTATTCCTGACAAGGTTTTGGAGGACTTAAAGAATCGTTTCGAGAACATTGTAGTTCTATATGACAACGATAGACCCGGCTTATATAATATGGCTAAGATTCGGAAAGAGCATCCAGAGCTTACTTACGTATTTATCCCTAAGAGGTATGGAAGTAAGGATATATCAGATTTTTATAAAGATCATGGAAGAAAGGAAACACTCAATTTAATAAAAACATTTATATTATGGTTAAAAGAACATAGACAGAATTAGACACATCTGTAAGGGCAACTTTCAAGGATGGAACTTCTAAAGACTTTACATCTATAGAGGAGGCTAGTGATGGTACAGGAATATCTGTTGCAGCTATTAAGATTAGATGTAATAAGCCTGGAACTGGTGGAAAAGACAAGACCACCTTTGAATGGTTAAATGATGCTACTGCTAGACACTATAGAGCCAAGAAATCCAAGAACAAAGGAGCAGGCTTAGAAGCAGAAGTTGTAAATAAACTGAAGGAGATTGGTTATGGCGGGGTATGTAGAGCTGCTGGAGAGTCTAAGAATTTAGACGCTTCTAAGGTGGATATCGCAGATATTAATCATGAACTTGAAGTAGCCATTCAGTGCAAGCACTATGCTAAATTTCCGAATTACTTTGACATAAAAAATGAGTGTACAGATCCTCGTGACTTTGTCTTAGTTTGGAAGAAATCAGCCCAAGCAGGAGAGAACAGTAAAGGAACAGTAGCTGTTCTTGATATAGACTTTTTTTATAAGTTGTTAAAAACTTACCATGAATATGGAAACAAATAATGTTCATGGTCTAAAAGACCGGGACAAGTAATGAATAAATATATAATTCCAGTATGTAATATCTCAAATTCAAAGGTGTATAACCTTAGGATAATCGCAAATTCTAATGCCGATTGTCAGGACAAAATTATGGAAAAATTTGCAGACTATTCTGAATGTGATTCCTATCGTGATTTCATTAAAGATTTGAATAGCCAGGATATTCTTATTGGAGCAATAACTGATATAGAAGAATTATGAGATTACGTATAGGACTAGATATTGATGATACAGTCTGTGATTTTATAAATCCTTATTTGAAGCGCTTTGGCACTCCTCATAAGGATAGTGAGATCACCAGAAATGTAAACAGGATCCTTATAAAGGATAGAGAATTTTGGTTAAATCTTCCAGTTATCAACCGTCCAGACTTTATGCCTGCTTTGTACTGTACCAAGAGAGTACACTCTAAAGCTTGGTCTAAGAAGTTTTTGGAATTGAATGATTTACCAATAGCCCCTATATATCAGGTTTATTGTCAGTTATCTAGTAAAGCACCTAGGATTAAAGGTAGAGTTGATGTTTTCGTTGATGATAGTATCTCAAATTTCATTGACCTCAACTTGCACGGAATACCATGCTTACTAATGGATGCCAAGCATAATAGAAAGTGGGGTCCAGTTGGAAGGATCTTTAGTCTTAGAGAAGAGGAAATAGAAGATTGTTATAATCTGTTCTTAGATACGCTATATCCTAACTTTAAAGATTTAGTATATGATAAGTTTGGCTGATTTAAATCAGATTCAGATTATACCTCTATTGGACACTTTAAGATTGCAGAAGATAGACGATGTAGAGTATTTTAGTGAGAAATACAACGGCTATATAAGCAATTCTAGACTGTCTCTTATAAATCCAGATCAAGACAATGATCCTAAAGCTTTCTTTGAGGGATTGGGAAAGCACAATAAATACAGTGATGCCTTAATATTTGGCAGTGCTGTTCATGAACTTACTCTTCAGCCAGAGTTCTTCCACATGTGTACAAGTGTGAATAGACCTACTGCCAAAGCAGGTTTTATGGCAGATGAACTCTTCGAAGAGTATAAGAAAAGTCCTTCCTTAAGCTCAGAAGCTCTTATAAGAGCGTCTGATAAAGTTGATTATTATAAGGGCAAATTTGATAAAGAGAAACAAGATGCCCTGCTCTCAAAGTGTTCAGACTATTGGGAGGGCAGACAGAAATATGAATCTTCCCCTTTAAATAGCACTCCAATTTATTTGGATGCTAAGGGTAGAGAAAGAGTTTTACAGTGTGTAAGAGCTTTAAGGGAGAACGAGAGTATCCAGAAGCTACTTCATCCTGAAGGACTCTTGGAAGATCCTATTTCCGAAAATGAGCAGGCAATTTTGCTTGATGTCAAGGTTATAGTTCCAGAATGTGACCCTTTTGTGTTAAAGCTAAAGGCTAAACTTGATAACTATACTATTGACAAAGAAACTAATACTATTGTAGTTAATGATGTCAAGACTATTGGGAAAATAGTTTCAGAATTTCCTAACAATTTTAAGAGGTTTCACTATCATCGGGAGTTATCCTTGTACAGCTGGCTATTATCTCTTGTAGCTAAGAAACACTATGGTATGGAGAATTGTACAATTCGCTCTAACTGTTTAGTTGTATCTACTATACCAAAGTATTACACTAAGGTATATGAAGTTACCAAAGCTGACTTTACAAGAGGGTGGGAAGAATTTAAAGCTCTTCTAAGGCTTGTAGCCCATTATTATAATAAAGGATATAGGTTCATCTAATGGATATTACCATGGATGTTATAACTACTCCCCCGTACCAAGATATGCAGCGGTTGTATAACCGTTACTACTCATTGGGATATTTAGAAACGGACATAAATGCTAAATTTGCGTTGATTTCCCTTATAGGGTATCTAACTTTTAAACTAAAGCAAAAGAAGCCAGATGTAACTGCTTATCAGGTTATAAGAAAGATAGTTGGGGACAGCTTGCCAGAAGACTTCATAAAAGGAGTTGCGGTGGTTGTAGAAGACTTTTCTTATGGCTGTAAAAGCTTCCCTACGTTTGGAATAAACGACAAAGATATTCCTAATAAAATAAAGGAAATTCTGTCAACATATGTTCCGTTTTAATTATAAGTAGGTAGATTCATTTATTTTGTGTAGATAATTTTGTTAACATTTGTTAACAATAAAATAGTCACTTTTCGTTTGCATAGGTTGAGTAATATATTATATTTGCTTTACCGAAGTCAACGAAAGAAGATGAGGTAAAATTTAGAGCTTAAGATAAACTTTACAAATTATTGTTTTGATGATTCAATAAAGAATAGTATATTTGTAATGTTAGATGGAAGATGTTGATACGAATTAATGTTTTTGATTTTAAACTTTTTAAATTTTATTGAATTATGACACAAATTATGAATTTTAAGAGAATGGAAGTAACTGGAGCAACTAAGGATGAAGCACTCGCAAAGGCTCCTTTTGACATTATGGGTGATGCTACACAGGCTTACAAAATCTGGAAGAAAAAGCAGGTAAATGGTGTAACTGACGCTGACAAGAAGCAGTTTATGCTTGATTATCTTTCTAAGAAATCTAAGAATGTTGCTGGCGTAGGATTCTCAATCACATTGGAGTCAGCTGTTGCTGATAGCCGTGAGCGTCCTTATAGTATTCACGACAAGAAAAATGAGTCTGGTGCTCGTAAGTACAAGACTACTTATCAGTTGATTGATAAGACTACTGGTTCAGTTATTGCTGAAACAAACGAAACTAAGGCTAAGGCTAAGGAAATTGCTAAGGATTTGTATGTAGATAAGGGCTTTAAGGGCAACATTATCTGCACATATACAAAGCAGGTAGTTGATGGCGAGCCAGTCGCATTTGAAGCTGAGTATACTCCTTCAAAGAGTTCTCGTGTTGGTAGTTATCTTGTATTTGGAGTTGAAAGAGGTTAATTCCATATCTAAATCCTATATTAAGGGCAGTTGTTGAGAAACGACTGCCCGTTTTTTTTTTTATAGCATAATAGCTTAACATAAAATTGAATAAATCAATTAAAAATAATGAAACATTCGACTGTTAGAAAATATACTGAAATATTAACCGCAGCAAAAAATAGCGGACAGAACTTACATCTTTTCTGTGAGAAAAACGGACTTAACTATAATAGTATAGTTGGGGCTATCTCTACTCTTAAGAAGCAGAATGACGTTGAAACTGACGAAGTAAAGACTTTGCTTCATTTGTATAGTGAAGTAGTCTCTAAGAAGGGGAAGTCCTTGAAAGAGGTGATTGATACGGATGATAAAGCAGAAACTTCCATTCTCAGAGGAGAAGATGGAAGGATTAACTTCTATAGTTATCAAATCTTTAGAAGAGATAAGGCACCTCTAACTGGTAAATTAACTAGGGAGGAAATGAATACTATTCATAGACTCTATTCTTACTATGGAGACTCTCTAACTCAAAGGGTTATTTCTAGACACTTTGTGGACTTATCTCTTATAGACTTTAAGAGAATCCTTCGTGCATTCAATATCACTAAAGCATCTGCCCCATTTGCTCCCCATATGTTTGAGGAATTGAGTGAGGATGAGCTTAGAGAAATCCAACTTCGTGAGAAGGAGAATAGTTTTCTCCGTAAAGCGGAAGAGGATCAAATCAAAAATACGGAGAAGCTTCTAAAGAAGTATGCCCAAGAGAATATTGAACTTAAAAGACAGATGAAGGATCTGTCTGAATTTAAAGTAAAGCTCCCAGAAAATCTTAATCCTATTCTTTTAGAAGAGAGGAAGGAGGTAGGAAGGAATATAAATCTTTATCTTTCTGACCTACATTTAGGGGCTGCTTTGACTACAGGTTCTCTTTATAAGGAGAATATTAAGTATGGTTTTATCGAAGCTCAGAGAAGGCTCGCCGAAATTCTGGAGAGACTTCATCAATTTGGAACTTTTGATACTATCAATCTTGTGCTAATGGGAGATAACATTGACTGTGCAGGAGTATATGGTAAGACAGCAAGGCTTGATCATGACCTTCCAGAAAATATGGATGCCAGAGAACAAGCTAACAAATTCATAGAGCTCTTGTTATGGTTTATAGGATCTCTAGTGGAGAAGGAAAATAAATTCTGTTCTCACATAAACCTGTATTCAGTTCCTTGTGGTAATCATGGAGGCAATTATGAATATATGTGTAATAAAGCACTGATTGCAACAGTAAATGCTAAATTTCCAAATATAAAAACTACATTTTGGGAGGATTTCTTTGGAATATTTGAGTTTAATGATAACACCTTTATATGTTGTCATGGCAAGGATGACCAATATATGAGACGTGGTCTTCCTCTAAATCTTGACGATAAGTCTAAGGTTATGCTCTATGAGTGGCTTCATGAAATGGGTATTCATAAAGACAATATCCATTTTATAAAGGGAGATTTGCATTCTAATTCTTTAAACTCGTGTAAGAGATTAGATTATAGAAATGTTTTAAGTCTCTTTGGGGCTTCCGATTATTCTAATTACAACTTTAGTAGAAATTCCTATGGTATGTCCTACGACTTATTTGTAGGTAATAATCTTATTAGAGGAACATTTGAAAATCTTTAGAAATTAAATTATTATGGTAAAGAAAGTAAGAAGGGCAATAAAAAATAAGTATGCCTTTGGTGTATATAAACCAAACAAAAATTGTAAGCCAGTTACCTATAATGGTACTGAGTATTTGTCTAAAGCACAGTGTATGGTTCTTGAAGGAATTACCCGTAAAGAGCTAGATGAATACTTAAATGGGGGCTTAGGTGAAATTAACGAAGCAATTAACGAAGCAGGCGATGCTCAAGAAGCTCAACCAGCAGAAGGACCTGAAGAACCTTTGGAAAAACAACCATGGGATCCGGGTGAAATCCATGATGTGATAGACTTTAATGGCCTACTTTAATTATAAGGAGGGGACAGTGTCCTCTCCTGTTTTTTTTTTTAGACTGAATACAGATAAACTAGATTATGGAGATTACTTAGACAGTAGATATATTTTCACAATCAATCTGATATTTTAGTCAATGGAATTAAACCTTAATGAATTATTGAAAGGAAAAGCCACAGTTATACGTGGAAAAGAGTATTTGAGTGCGGAAGCTTATGCTGTTCCATTTTTGGAAAGAATGTCCAAATTTACTAAGGACTTTAGAATCCAAGCAAAGTTACCAGACCAAATGAGTCTTACAAGAGATAAAGATCTCAACGCTGAGGATACCGTCTTTAATAGAGTTTGGATTCAAGCAATTCTACCAGAGGAGTTTAGCATTGATAACCATAACGAGGTTATAGGTATGGTCTATGGACTTGATACTAGGAAGCCTGTAGCTAAGATTTATAGAGGAGCTTTAAATATGGCATGTCTTAACTTATGTGTATTTAATCCATCCTTTCTAAATTTACAGGAAATAGAACCAGAGAAACCTTTAGATTTTGGATGTATTCAACCTCTTATGGAACAAACCTCTACCTTGAAGGTATGGTTAGATAAATTAAAATCTACCGAAGTACCCTATGATAATCGTCTAATTAACGAAAATCTAGGAATGTGGGTAAGAGAAACAATAGCGTGCTCCTATAATACGGGATTTGGAAAGGTAAAACTTGCCAGCAATACTGCTATTGATGCATATAAACTTCTTTATGAGAAAGAAGATTCCCCTTATTTTGTAGGAGAGGGAGAAAGTACATCTATGTTTAATGTGTATAATGCATTTACAGAACTTATAAGTAATGCAGACACAAGGGATATAGTAAATAAAGTTGAGAAGACCTTGCTCCTTAGAAATATTTTACATTTATCTTAAGATTTTAAAATTTCAATAACTTTTATTATATTTACTAAATATTAATCTAAGTAAATTATGTATAGAGTTACAAAACGCGAAGGAAATTTAGAGTCTTTTGATATTAGCAGAATAGAAAGTGCTATACGTAAGGCTTTTATGTCTTGTGAGACAGAAGTTAGTGAAGATGTTATTAAGAATATTGCAAAAGCAGTTAATATCTGGGATACAATCAGTATAGAGGACATTCAAGATCAAATAATTGAACTCCTTGGAGATTATGACTATCCTGATGTAGCTGCTGCTTATAGATCTTATAAGGATAAGCAATCAAGAGCTAGAATGCTTTGGCGGAAAATTCATTATATGGACGAATATATAGACAGTAATGAAAATGCTGCCACTATGTCCAATACTGATGGAAATGCGAATACTTCTGCTAAGAATGTTGCAACTCTGGAGCCAGAGGTATTTAAGGACGATTTCAGAACTATACAGAGGTATAGGATGAAGAGGAAGCTTAAACAGATGTATCCAGAGGTTGCATATGATTATGAGAGAGATATAGAAGGACATGAAATTTATGTTCATGATGAGGCTTCAACTCCAACTCTAAAGCAATATTGTATGGCTGTATCTCTATATCCTCTAATGCTGGAAGGATGTGGAGTTCTGGATAAAACTACCCCATCAGAGCCAAATGACTTGCAGTCCTTCAGTGGACAATTAGTAAATTCTATATTTACTCTATCTGCTCAATGCAAGGGAGCCGTAGCAGTAGGTTCGTATTTTATTGCTTTAAATTACTATATTATTGCTGAATATGGAGAAAAGTGGTATGAACATTTAGATGATGTAGTTACATCTAGCAACTGCAAAAAGTCTAGAACTATGAGAAATATGATTGAAAAGGCATTTAAGCAATTTGTTTGTGGAATCAATCAGCCTGCAGGTAATAGGGGTTATCAAAGCCCATTTACCAATATCTCATATTATGATCATACCTACTTCTCATCATTGTTTGGAACTTTCTATTATCCAGATGGTACTCAACCTGAGTGGGAGGCAGTTGATGCTTTGCAAAGATTATTTATGAATTGGTTCAATCAATGGAGATTAAGGCAGCTCGTAGCCTTCCCAGTTGAAACTATGGCTATGGTATATGATCCAAAAACTGGAGATATTATAGATAAGGATTATAAGGATTTAACTGCAGAAATGTATTCTAAGGGACACTCCTTCTTTACCTATATATCTGATAGCGCAGATAGTCTTGCTTCATGCTGCAGACTTAGAAATGAGCTATCCGAAAATACCTTCAGTCCTACATCTGGTATGACGGGAATCAAGACTGGAAGTGCCAATGTTATTACTTTGAATGTGAACAGAATTATTCAAAACTACTTTGGACCTTATAAGCATGAGGAGGTAGTGGAGAAAGCGCTCTGGAATGATTCTGTAAATAGGTCAGAATTTGTAAGGTATCTTACTTCAATCTTGGAGAGGGTTTATAAGTATCATATTGCTTATAAGACTATGCTTTATGAATGGGAGAGTAAGGGTGCTTACGCCTCTTCTAATGGAGGATTTATCAATATAAAGGACTTGTATAGTACAATTGGTATAAATGGATTAAATGAGGCTGCCAGATTCTTAGGTTTAGAAGTCTCTAACAATCCAGAATATATTCAATTTCTACAATTAGTTCTTGGAACTATCAAGGAACAAAACAAGAAACATTCTATTCACGACAAGAAGAGACCCTTCTTATTTAATAGTGAATGTGTTCCTGCTGAGTCTTTAGGGGGAAAGAATTATCGTTGGGATAAATCCGACGGATATTGGATTCCCGAAGACGAGAATCTTTATAATTCATATTTCTATAATGCTCATGACAATACATCTGTTCTTGACAAGTTTATATTGCATGGAAGACAAACTGCCTCTTATTGTGATGGAGGTTCTGCACTTCACTGCAACCTACAAGATCATTTAAGTAAGGAACAATATCTTAAGCTTATTGATTTTGCGGTAAGTCAGGGAACCAATTACTTCACTTTTAACATTCCAAATAGTCAGTGTGATGATTGCCACTTCATTACTAAGCATCCTATAAAGGTATGCCCAAAGTGTGGAAGCTCTCATATTACTCAATATACAAGGATCATTGGTTATTTAAGACCAATCACAGCCTTTGGTTCTGACAGGAAGATAGAGGCTAAAGAAAGAACTTATAGTACATTATAATGGAAAGAAAGAATCTTAAGTCTGTTTCAGACGATTTGAACAAGTACAGTTATGCAGCTAAAGAGGGTGACTATATAATTGTCACTGAGTGGGCTAATGGAGAGGGATGGGACATAGATCTTAACGGCACTCCTATTAAACTTCTCGACACTGAACTTGCTGCAATTAATTATTTAACTCAGGTATTATTGTATGAAAAATGAAATTTTAGTGATTCCAGATGTTCATGGACGTGATTTCTGGAAGGAGCCTTGCAGAGAATGGGAGGGGAAGGTAATCTTTTTAGGAGATTACCATGACCCATACCCTCAGCAGGTGAGTAAAAATAATTCCTTAGAAAATTTAAAAATCCTTATAAATTTCTATGAGAGTAACAAGTCCCGAGTGGTCTGTCTTTTAGGAAACCATGATGGCAACTACCTTATAAGAGATGAGTTTGCTGATAGAGTTGATTATAACAATTACAACGAAGTTACTTCTCTTCTAAAGAAGCTAGATCTCAAGGTTGCTTATCGTGTTAATGATGCTCTATTTAGCCATGCTGGAGTCCTTCCTAAGTGGTTAAAAGTTAATAACCTCTCCATAGAGGATGTTCCGAACCTAAAATTTGATCATAAAGCCTTAACTGATGTGTCTCCTTGGAGAGGGGGATTTTCGGAAGTTGGGGGAATCCTTTGGGGAGATGTTAGAGAGTATGCATCAGAGGATCATATACCTAATCTCTATCAAGTCTTTGGACATACTCAAATGAACAAAGAAGTAATCCAGCCTGACTTTGCCTGTTTGGATTGTAGAAAGTGTTTCATCATGGACTTAGATTCTAAGGAAATAAGAGAATATTAAAAATGGGAATGGATGCTTAAATATGTCAATTATGAGGTAGTCTTTGCAGAAATTCCTGACGAGATTTCTCTAGCAATAAATATCTCCAACTGTCCTTGTAAATGCCCAGGCTGTCATTCCCCATATTTAGCAGAGGACATAGGTACCCTATTAACTCCTAGAAAATTAAAAGGAATTATCGAGGAAAACAGGGGGATTACCTGTGTATGCTTTATGGGAGGGGATTTGGAGCCTCATTATATTAACACCTTAGCTATACTAATTAAGGAGTCAACTGATTTAAAGGTTGGTTGGTATAGTGGAAGACAAATGCTTAGCGAGGGCATTGATCTGAAGTGGTTTGATTTTATTAAACTCGGACCTTATCACGAGGAATATGGACCACTAAACAATCCTAATACTAATCAGATTATGTATAAGGTAGTTCATGAAAGTGGTAAAAATGTGCTGCTTGACATTACAAATAAATTTTGGAAGGAATCATGAAGATATGGGCAATTATTTTAATAATACTTAGCTTAAGTAAGCTATGTATAGTTGGAAGTCAGGAAAGACATGAGCTTGCAAAAGATCTATTTTATCAAATAAAAGATAACTTAGAAAATTTTCAAAGAAAAGCTGTGTTTATCCTAATTATTGACGGTATCATTGGATTAGTCTGTGGTGCTGCCATACTGTTTATTTTATGACAGACGTTATTATTGTTTACAGTAGTAAGAGTCAGCTTGATAGAATCGGAGATACTTCTAAGTATACTCCGATTTTTCATTTTGTTGATTCTTTAGCCAAGAAGAGTAAAAAGGAAGCGTGGAGGATTAAGTCCTACTACGGAGCCAAATTAGATCCATTTGCAGTTATATTAGATGGCGAAAAGCCTATTAAAGCTTTTTACACAGAGGCAGAAGATGTGATTGATTCTCTTATCAAATACTTAAATAATAATGGAAAATAAAATAGTAGTAAACGTAATTAACAAGTCTAACAATCCTCTTCCTAAGTATGAAACAGCAGGTGCTGCTGGTTTTGACATTAGAGTCGATTTGAGTCGTGTTACTCCAGACACCCCTATTAAGGGTTTCGGGGATGCCGAGGTTATTTGGTCTGGTGAAGGACATACAGTTCCAATGATTCGAATTGCTCCAAGATCTAGGGCTTTACTCCCTACTGGTATATTTACTGCTATTCCTGAAGGATGGCAGGTAAGTTTCCGCCCAAGAAGTGGTATGGCTATAAAGAAGGGATTGACCCTTGTAAATACCCCTGGCACTATAGATGCGGATTACCGTGGAGAATGGCAACTTCCTGTAATTAATCTTGGTCTGGAGGATGTATACATTGAAGATGGGGAGCGTATTTGTCAAGGTATTTTAGAGCCTGTTTACCACGTTGAGTGGAATGGAGTGGCATCTTTAGATGAAACTGAGAGAGGAGATGGAGGTTTTAATTCAACTGGATCAAAGTAAGCTATGGGACTAGATATATTTCTTACTAAAAAGAAGCGTTCAGAAATTGGTTACTTTAGAAAGGTTAACTTTCTAGTAAAATTCTTTGAGAAGAAGGGGTTTGATGTTTCAAATCAGACTCCACTGGTAATCAAGAGAGAAGATGCAGAAGAATTACTTTCTAAGTGCGAGGAAGTTTTGCAGGACCACTCAAAAGGTCCAGAATTGCTTCCTACCATGTCTGGATTCTTCTTTGGAAGTACAGACTATGATGATTACTACTATAATGACGTAGAAGCAGTTAGAGACTACGTCAAAGACAGGTTACTTCCTGAGTTTGATACTCTAGAGGAAGGAGAAAACGTATACTTTGAAACTTGGTATTAAATGAAAGGGTTTATTAAAACAGAAGCAATAGATGGATGGTTAGATAAAGGAAATGGTATAACTACCGTATACCTGCATAGTGGCATTGCAATTAATATTCCAACTAATGATTTTATGACTGGATGGAATAGTAATAAGGAAATTGCCGAAACCATAACAAAAGATCAAATGATTTGTATTGGTGGCTTAAATAAAAATAGTTAGAATGATAACTAAGGAAGAATTTATTGATCTTATTTTGAAACAACAGGAGTGGTCTGATAGAGTTGACGAGGTTTCAGAAGCTCTTAATGTACCTACACTCTTTGAGAGTGACTGGGTAGAGTATGCGTCTATCCTTTTTGATAAAACTTTAGATCTTTTGTTTAATGAGGATGGAGTAGATGACATAGACTGGTGGATGTATGAAAAATCTGGAAACCCAGAACTCAAGATGTGGGATGAAAATGGAAAGGAAATTCCTACAGATACGGTAGAGGATCTTTGGAATTTGGTTAAGGATAATCAGAAATGATTAAGTATCTTCTTGGTAAAGCATCAACTGGAAAGTTTCGTTTCGCAGTAGTTGAATGTGATGAAGAATGGCATGAACCTGAACATGGCTACGTAATACAGCGTAGCTATGGTCAGGTAGGTGGCAAGACTACACTGTCGCCTAAGATTATCGTAGATAGGACTAAACAGAAAAGAACTTGGAAAGAGCAATATACTCTTCAATTCAATTCTGAAACCAAGAAGTTCTTAGACAAAGGATATGTTGAAGTAGAAAAACATCCTAAGGAGTATACCCTTGATGAGCTTCAGGCAATTTTCGGAGAGGTTAAGACTAATCAATATGGAGTAATTAAACCCCAACTTGCTAAACAAGCAGATAAGGTGACTAATCCAAAGATATTTGAAAAGAAGTGGCTTATTAGTAGAAAACTCGATGGTGTAAAAGCCCTATTCTATTACAAGGATGGGGTAATACATACTGCTTCCAGAGGAGGTGAAGACTATGACGCTGCTACCACTCACCTACGTGAAGATCTAAAGCTTTTAAAGTTTTTTGAAACACATCCTACTGTAATTTTGGATGGTGAACTTTTTGTTAGAGGTAAAACTCTTCAACAAATAAGTGGAGCTGCCAGAATGGAGAAAAATGCATACGATTGTGACTGGTTACAATATTGGGTTTACGATTGTTATGATTCTTCTAATGTAGATATGATAGCTTCAGATAGATATAAGTTTCTTATGCTAGAACTATGTGATAATTGTGATATTCCTGTGTACCTAACCATTGAAGATGATGAGCATAATGTTCCAATTCGCCTCCTATTGCATGAATATGTAGAGGGTTGGGATAATATGAAGAAACTTCATGACAAATGGGTCGCTGAAGGATTTGAAGGTGCAGTAATTACTGATCCTTCTAAACCTTATAAGGTAGGATCTCGTTGCAATAATCTTATAAAGATTAAGCAATATAAGTCTGAGGACTTTACAGTCATTGGATATAAGCTTGGTCTTAGAGGCTCTGAAGATATGACCTTTACATGTGCACTAGAAGATGGAAGAACCTTTGAGGCTATGCCAGTTGGAGACAGGGCTACTAAAGCTGAATATGTCAAGAGCTTTGATAATAAGTATAGAGGACATAAAGCTGAGTGTACTTTCTTTAACTATTCGGATGATGGCATTCCAACTCAACCAAAATTAAGAATATTTAGATTCGACTTAGAAGATTAATTATGGATAAATATACTATTGAAAACTTCAAGCTGTTAGCTCTTCCAGGAGCTACTCTTGGAGTTTTATTGTGGATAATTATGATGGGTTTAAACCCATCTATTCTGTTTTTAACACTTGGAGAAGCTTTAGCACTTATAACACTTGATAAACTGTATGAAGAAAGATAATTTAGGAGATAGAATGAAAGGGAACTATGAGAATAGAGCCAAGACTCAACTTCTTCGTAGGACTCCAGTAATTATAAGGTTAGATGGAAAAGCTTTCCATACCTTTACAAGAGGTTTTAAGAAACCTTTTGACGATATTCTTACTGAGGCTATGCAGCAAACTATGTTAACTTTGTGTAAGGAGATTCAGGGTTGTGTACTAGGATATACACAATCTGATGAAATTACATTGGTTTTAACTGACTACAAGAACTTAGAAACTGCTGCCTGGTTTGACTATGATATTCAAAAAGTATGTAGTGTATCTGCATCAATAGCAACATTAGCCTTTAATAGACGCTTCGTAGACGTCATATGGAGTAAAAGTATTCCATTAGAAGATATCCACGTAGATGCTGCAGTAAAGGGAGCACTATTCGATTCTCGATGCTTTAATATACCTAAAGAAGAAGTGACTAATTGTATCTTATGGCGACAGCAAGATGCAATTAGAAACAGTATAAATTCTGTAGGGCAGGCTAACTTTTCTCATAAAGAATTACAAGGGCTTTCTACAGATCAAGTTCTGAAAAAACTTCTTGAGGAGAAGCAGACAGACTGGAATAAGTTACCAGTACACTTACAAAGGGGAAGTTGCTGCATTAAGAGAGAAGTAGATGGAGTAGATTCATGGTTTATTGATACTGAAATCCCTATCTTTAAGGGAGAAGATAGGGATTATATTGAAAAATTAATATGAAATTTAAGGGAACTATAATAATTACCGACCCATGCTATGTAATCAAGAAGAATAATTACCCTCATCCGAAACCAGCAGACTTTAATCTTCCAGAAAGTATACATAGAAAACCTTATAAAGAGTATAAAACTCCTGATGAATTAGCTTACAAAGCAGCCTGCGATAAATATTTTGCGGAATATCGTAAAAGAGATGATTGGTCAAGGTGCAATTACGGACAAAATATGGAGGTTCTGGGTATTCATAATTATATTACAGAATCTACTATTTATGGAGATTGGAGTTGCACTACATATAAGATTACCGAAGACCCTTATAAGGCGATTAATAATTTTATAGATGCATCTGAGAAAGGTGAGGACTATGGAATCAAGTGTTCTAAACTTGGCGACTTCTGTGCAGATGCTGGATTAGTTTCTGTATTTGACTTGGATGAAGTACGTAAATATAATTCCGGTATAGATGAATGGATTGCATCTCACGATTGGTATGTAACCACGATACCTAACTTTGATGGGGAGGTAAATTACTATGTTGACAAGCAGGGCTCTGCTCACATAGTAGGGGTTGGTAATGTTAATTTCTTTACAGATCAAACTGGACTATGAGAATACCTGAGAAATTTACGATTAATAGTCAGGAAATAACCGTTGAATTATTGGATATACTTCCTGATCAAAAATTTGGAGAATATTGTTGTATAACTGAAAAGATTAAATTAGCGAGATATGTTAGAAATGATGATGGAACAGTAACTCCTTTAAAAGAAGAACAAATAGAGAATTCCTTTTGGCACGAGTTACTTCATGCTTTTCAATGGCATTCTAAGGGAGACTTTTCTGAGGAAGAGTCTAGTACCTACTCTGGGTATTTATTGGAGTTTTTTAAATCTAGTGGATTAATAATTAAATAAGATGGAATTAATTAAAAGTAAAAGAGCAAGTGAGAACTACCTTTCTAAGATTGTGAACATTACAAATTTCAGAAAGCACAATGATCCAGAGGTAACACGACTTAAGTGTTGTACTATTGATGGATTTAACATTATTACGGGAATAGATGCACAACCAGGCTTGTATGTCTATTTTCCAGCCTTATCCTGTATCAATGGAGATTTCCTAAGATTTGCTAATCTCTATAGACACAAAGAGTTAAACAATGATCCAGAACAATCTGGAATGTTTGACGACAATGGACGAGTAAAGGCAATTAAGCTTAGAGGTGAATTATCTGAAGGATTCATCTTACCAGTAATCATACTTCAGAATTACGTTGTATCTGTAACAAATCATGAAATCGATGAAATCAAAGAGGGTATTGAGTTCGACGCAGTGTCACATGGCGGTAAAGAGTTCTGGATTAGCAAGAAATATGTCGCAAAGAGACAAGTCTCACAAGGTGGCAGCAAAGGCAGGATCTCCAAGAAGGTTCCAAAGGGACTCGACAAGGTCATTGATACCCAATTTAGATTCCATTACGACACAACTCTTATTAAGAAATGTCCTCATGTAATTACTCCAGATGCATGGATTCAACTCTCTTATAAAATCCATGGAACTTCTGGCATTTCTGCATATGTGCTTTGTAAGCAGGAATTAACTTGGAAACAGAAGATTGCTAAGTGGCTTACTGGGGAAGAGTTTAATAAGTATGATTATCTGTATGCGTCCAGGACGGTAATTAAGAACCGGACCTATAATCCTGGTGTACAGGGAGGTTTCTATGGAGTTGATGTTTGGGCTGAGGCTGACAAGATTGTTCGCCCATGTCTTGCTAAGGGTCAGACTGCATATTATGAAATAGTAGGCTATCTCCCTAATGGAGGATTTATTCAGAAGAAGTACGATTATGGATGTGTTCCTCCTAATGAGGGAGAAACATATACCCCTGAGAAATACTTTAAAGTTCGTATTTATAGAGTTACCTACACTAATGTAGATGGTAAGGTATTTGAATATACTCCTCGTCAAGTTCAGCAGTGGTGTGCGCAAGTAGGTCTTATTCCAGTTGAGGAGTGCTATTTTGGTCAAGCAAAGAATTTATATCCCGACTTGGATATTGCAAATCATTGGAATGAAAACTTCCTAGAAAGATTAGCAGATGATCCTAAGTTCTATATGGAGGAAAATTCTCCACACTGCAGAAATAAGGTTCCACATGAGGGACTTGTAATTAAGCTAGAGGATGGACTTAGCCATGCCTTTAAGCTTAAGTGTTTTAGATTCTTAAATAAAGAACAAGAGTTATTGGATAAAGGTGAAACTAATATTGAGGATGAAGCATGAAAAGTAATTTATTGCACATTTGTTTTGTACTAGACGAGAGTGGATCTATGTACAATTCCGTTGATGATGTTATTGGAGGTTTTCAGAAACTCATTGATGAACAGAAAGGAGAGAAGAATGGAGAATGCATTGTTTCTCTATATAGGTTCTCAGGTACAGTTAAGAAGGACTATATAGGCAAGCCAGTAAATGAAGTTCCTAGACTTACCTATTCTCCTGGCGGCTGTACAGCTATGAATGATGGTGTAGGAACTGCTATAGACGAGATAGGTAAATGGCTTTCTGATATGGACGAGTCTGAGCGTCCTTCTAAGAACATGATAGTAATCATGACTGATGGTCGGGAAAATGCCTCTAAGGAATATGATTTTGATATTGTTAGGGAAAAAATCAAACATCAGGAAGAGAAGTACAGCTGGACTTTTGTCTATATGGGCACTAATCTTCAAGATCTCAAGGACGCTAACAGGCTCGGTATCAAAATGAGATCTGTATCTGGTTCTAGAAATATCACAGCTAACTATTCTCATATCGATACTTATGCTACAGCATTAAGAAATAGTACTAATGCTGCTTCAGTAGCTGCAGCCGATGCATTCTTGACCAGACAACTTTGCGAAGATACTACTAGGTATCAAGTAGAAAATAATATTACTCTTTAATGAAGAGTTTTAAAATCACTCAATCTATAACAGATAGAAAGGATGCATCCTTAGGAATTTATTTCAAGGATGTGTCCAAACTATCTATGATTACTCCAGAAAAGGAGGTAGAGCTTACTAGGAGAATAAAACTTGGAGATAAGGCTGCTGCTAATGAATTAGTAACTGCTAATCTAAGATTTGTGATTTCTGTTGCAAAACAATATCAGAACAAAGGTCTTGACTTAGTTGACCTCATTCAGGAAGGAAATATTGGAATGCTTGAGGCTGCTTATAAGTTTGATGAAACCAGAGGATATAGATTTATTTCTTATGCCGTTTGGTGGATACGTCAATCTATTATGAGGGCTATATCTGAACAGTGTAGAACTGTTAGAGTTCCTATGAGTCAAATAGTTAATATGAGTAAGATAAATAAAATGTCCGATAAGTTTGAGCAGAAGAATGGTAGAGCACCTTCTATGGAGGAAATAGAGGAAGAGACTAATCTTAATAGAAAGAAGATAAACATGTCTTTATCCTCAACCTACAGGTCTGTTTCTTTAGAAAGTCCTTTACGGGATGAAGATGTAAGTTGTTTGCTGGATGTACTTCCAAATGATAACTCAGAATCTACAGATACAACTGCTTTAAAGAGTGATTTAATCATTGAAATAGAACATATTTTATCCAAACTCTCTTATAGGGAACAGGACGTTCTTAGAATGTCCTTTGGAATTGGAGTACAAGCTATGTCTAATGATGAAATAGCAAATCGATTTGGAATTGGGGGAGAGCGAATCCGTCAAATCCAGCATAGTGCTATTAGTTATATTAGAAATAAATATAAAAACGAATTATCTGAATTATTATGAAACATGAATTAATTATTTTACAGGGTATTCAAGGCTCTGGAAAAACTACATGGGCAAAGAACTGGGTCAAGGAAGATCCTAAACATAGAGTAAGATTTAATCAAGATGATATAAGAAATATGTTTGGGGTTTACTGGGTTCCTAGTAGAGAACCCCTCGTAAAGGCAATGCATAATAGTTTTCTTAATGAGGCGATGTTAGAGGGATACGATATTGTGTTAGATAACATGAATCTTAATCAGAAGACCCTCGATGAAATTAAGGAAATAGTTGAAGAGTTTAATAAGTGGATTTCACTATCTCCAGTTGATTTACACTATGACATTAAGTATCAGACCTTCTTCGATACTCCTTTAGAAGAGTGTATTGCAAGGGATTCTAAAAGAGAGAATCCTATTGGAGAGAATGTCATTAGAAGTACTTATAATAAGTATAAGGACGTTATAAATGGAAACTTATAGATTGAGTGTTTACCGTAAGTATACTATCTGGGAAAGGGAATATTATATGATACTGCTAACCATATGACTCCTAAGGATAATGATAATTATCCTACTCTGGAGGTATTTAACGAAGACACAGACGAACGAATTTTTAGTAATAATCCAGTATCAAATGAAGATAGATAACTTTAAACAACTCCGTAAGCATTTACTCTATTATAATGATCTTTCTAGTAAGCAAAAATAAGAGACTATTTAGTCCAGAAAAGTATAAACAGGTAGATTTTCTTGATGCTATGCAGGTTCTAGATCCCATAAGATTAGTTCAACTTGATACTGAGACTATGGGACTAGATTGTCATACGAAAGATCTTTTAACTCTTCAGCTAGGAAATAAAGAAAATCAGGTTGTCTTTGATTGGACGACTCTCACAGATTGGGAAAAGAGAGTTCTGAAAACCTATTTAGAATCAGATAGAATTTTTCTTGGATGGAATATTCAATTTGATTTAACCTTTCTATATGTTCAAGGAATTTATCCAAAGAATGTTATAGATGGTATGATTATAGAGAAACTTATATTCCTGGGATTCCCAGCCATTCTAGGTCCAGATCTGTATGACGGACAGTTTGGATATGAACCTATCAGGGATGAGAAGGATAATGGAATTAAATATTGGGAATTTAGTTATTCTTTAAAGGCAGCTGCTAACAGATGGTGTAAGATTGATATTGATAAAACTGTTCGAGGTCAAATTATTAACCAAGGTCTAACTGAAGAAGTTGTAGTATATGCTGCAGGTGATGTAATGTGGCTAGAAGATATTTACAATGCTCAGATGGAGGAAGTACGAAAACAGAATCTGGAGCGAGCAGTAAAGTTTGAGTGCGAAGCAGTAAAGTCTGTTGCCTATACCAAATATTGCGGAATCCACATGAGTCTCTCTAGGTGGAATGAAAAAATGGCTAGGGATAAGATGAATCTTAATCAAACTGTTTCAGAACTAAATCAGTACGTAGTTAATCTGTATAACAGTAATCGTGAATTGTATAAACCTTTCGTTAAGTGGGTAGATGCTGATTTATTTGGTTTTGTCAAGGCTGGATATACTTGTACTCTTAACTGGAGTAGCCCTAAACAAGTTATACCTCTATTCAAGATACTTGGTATAAAAACCAAGACATTTGATAAGAAAACTGGTAAAGAGAAGGATTCTATAGAGGAAAAGGTTCTAGCTCCTCAAGCAGATCAGTTCCCAATTATTCCTCTTTTCTTAAAGTATCAAGGTGCTTCTAAATTAGTTTCTACTTACGGGGAGAACTGGGTTAAAGCAGTTAATCCAAAAACTGGCAGAATACATGTAGAAATACACTCTATAGGAGCTGATACTGCAAGAATGAGTAGTGGAGGCGGGGTATATCGGTTAAATTTGCAAAACTTGCCCCACGATGAAGAAACCAGAGCATGTTTTACTGCAGAAGAGGGCAACGTATGGCTTTCGACTGACTATCAATCACAAGAAAGTAGACTTATTGCATCTGTTTCTAATGATAAATCCATGATTGATCTATTTGAAACTGGATGTGGTGATGTTCATAGCCTAGTTGCCTATATGTCTTATCCCAACATTATACCTAGGAGTACTAGGATTGAGGATATCAAGAAATTATATCACGAACAGAGACAAGAGGCTAAGGGAATTGAGTAAACGAAATTCATCTATTTAACAAAGGTTAACATTAATTGACTTTGATATTTGTCTAGTTATAGATAACTTTAGCATATCTAAATTTTTGGAGTTATGAAAATTATAATTAAGTAGGAAAATTTAAGTCAATTAAATCAAAAAGGTATTTACAGAATATTTTGTTCAGAAACGAATAAAAGTTACATTGGAAGTACCTGGAAATCTTTTAAGAGTAGATGGAAACAGCATTTAAGCAAATTAAACAATAATAAACATCATAGCAAAGAAATGCAAAATGCTTGGAATAAGTATGGCACAGATTCATTTAGTTGTGAGATTCTAGAGGTTGTTAACGACGAAAGTGTTCTCTTAGAAAGAGAGGCTTTCTTTATAGAGAAGTTTGATTCTTTCAATAATGGATATAATGAAAACCCTGATCCTAGTAGGTCCCCGATGTTAAACGAATCTTCTTGTAAGAAGAGTTCAGAAACCCATAAACAACTTTGGGAGAATCTGAAAAAGTCACTGACAGAAGAGGAATTTGAAGCATATAAGAGAGAATATGCAGAAAAAAGAGGTCTTGGGGATGGATATATTCCATGGAATAAAGGAATAACAATGACAGAAGAACAAACTAAAAATATGAGAAAGCCAAAAGTTAACGGAGTTTCTCCGAAAATGAAAGAAGTGCATATTAAAAACAAACAGCTAGCAAAAGATAGAGCAGACTATATTATTGTTTATGATGCTAAACATAAATGGCTAAATACTTTTTGGTGTAATTCTGACTTAGTAGAATATAGTAAATCAGAATTTAATGATTTGCCATTAAAGGTTAGAAAGGGAGGGAACAATTATTTAGATCCCTCTAAAATAGCTAATCATATAAAAGATGGTAAAGCCTATAAAGGTATTTTCTTTAAGCGAGCTCCTAAGAGTTGGAAACTCTCTTATGCAAATGCGGAGAATTCATGGAAAGCTGAAGCCGAGCCAATCATGAGCCAAGCTGAGGGTACACCCTCAGAAGGTGCAGAGACTACTGGAGAAGTACAGTCTTCTTAATAACCAGATTAAGCCCCGCACACCTAAGTTCTAATAGAATATGGTGATGATATAGTCCAGAGGTACGCTGTAACCTCAGTCGCAGTAAATTACGGAGGAGATGCACATACTATAGCCAACAATAAGGGGCTTCCTATAAAAGAAGCAGAGAAAATCTACAATGACTTTATGAAAGGTTTCCCTGGTATACATCAATATCAACAGTATTGTCGTCAGGAAGTAATGAGAAAAGGGTATATTCTTATGAATCCTATCCTAGGACATCGCGCACATATCTTTGACGGAGAATGGCAGAAGAAGATGGCAGAGAAGATGCAGGATCGTGAGTTTACCAGTTATTACTGGCAGATGAAGAAGGAATCTCCTTACTGTGACACTGTACAAGAAGTTAAGCGCTTTAACAAACGTAAATCTTCCTCTGAAAAACAATCTATTAATTATCGAATACAAAATAGGGGAGCTTGTTGTACAAAATTGGCTCTTATTAAGTTCTTTAATTGGATTGTGACTAATAACTACCAAGATATTGTTAAAATATGTGCAATAGTTCACGATGAGATAAACGTGGAATGTCCTAAAGTAATGGAAAAAGAAGTATCAGATGTACTTGTTAAGTGTATGGTTGCTGGAGGAAAACCTTTCTGTCCTAATGTTCATTTAGGAGCAGACATTTCTGTCGGAGACCATTGGATTCATTAATATTATGAAAAAACATATTACACTATTTGGGAAAGAATCTTTGTTTGGTGATTCTAGTCAGGAACTGTGGGATATTGATGATAGAAAAAAGCTGTATGGAGTTTTTGATTTATCGGAGTGTCCTGAGGATGCTATAATTGGAAGGGCGTTATTAAGTGGTGATGAAGTTTTAGACCTAGTTAAATTGGGTATGAATTATTCCAAAATGGGATACGATGAAATTGAGTATGACTACTTAGAATGTCCTGAGGATGTTGAATTAGACGAATTTATTCAAAACTATTTAGATAATGCAAACAGCGACAGCAAAAATAATTAATATTAATACCTCTCCAGTGTTATGTGGCACTGCAGAGAGGTATATACTGGTAGGGGGGCCCGTAATACAGGATTTTATGGATCATCCTAGATGGAGTGAGTGCATATTTTGTATGGAGATTGAAGGACATCCATGTCCAGATAATGCGTATATGGTTCCAGAATCTTTATACGAAGAAGTAAACAACTTTAAAAGTATATAAAAATGAGTTGGTCAACTGAATTATTTTGCAATGTCTCTTACAATAGGGAGACATTTAATTCTAGAGGGGAAGTAGAAGACAAAATCTCTGACTTGGATAAGAACATTGAGTCTTGTAAAAAGACTATCAGAGATATGGCTTTAATGACAGAGCCCTCTAAATTTATGAGTAAGGACAGCGACGAAAGTCCATATTACTTTGTAACTGAACAGGTAGAAGACAATTTAGAACTTCTAGAAGAATATATAATAGAGAGATGGAAACTCTCTTTGTTACTTGATAATTGGGACAATTGCCACACTAAAGAAGGACTTGCTATTTATCCCCCTGATAATGTGGATTGGAAAACAGCTTACCTTCATGGCGATTTTGTTCGTAGCACAAAATATCCAACTAATAAAGACTTATTGGGATGAGAGGAATTAAAGCTAAAGTCACGATGGAGAGAACTCTCTATGTTGATTTACCAGACGATGCTACTGAGGCAGAGGTATTAGAGGCAGCAAATAAGGAGATTATTCTCCCTACTAATGCTCTCTATACTGCTTCACAAGCTTTAAGAAACTTACACGTTAATATTCCGCATCTGGACTTAACAGACTGGAATACAACAGGTATTAATTATGAGGTAATACAATGAAAAAGATTTTATTTTTATTTAGTATAGTATTACTCTGTTCTTGTAATGCTAAGAGCGATGGTTCTAATACAATACATGCCAAAGAGGGCACTGTTCCATTTAGATATGTAGAAGTATTTAAATACAAAGGGCACTCTTATATTAAATTTGGTGGAGATAGGGGAGTAGGAGTAGTACATGACCCAGACTGTCAATATTGCTATGACAAATTTGACTAAAAAGATTGCTATCTTCGTATCAATATCTAAGGTAGTTGATATTAAAGTAAACGAAGGTCAATCCATAGAAGAGGCAGCCTATGATTGCATCGATGGTATTAAAGATGATTGGGAAATTGAAAACATTATAACGACTGAAGTATGAAAATAATTAAGTTCTATTCAGACACATGTGGTCCTTGTAAGGTTCTAGACTCTAATCTTAAGAAGGCTGGCATTGATTATGAGTCAATTAATGCTAACAGCGATGAGAATGATGTTCTAGTAGAAAAATATAAAATTCGTGCAGTTCCTACTCTTATAAAGGAGGATAATGGAGTAGAGATTGGTCGTCACGTAGGTATTATGACAGAGGAACAACTTAAACATTGGTGTAATGATTAATTTTGAAAATAAAAAAGTACTGTTCATTGATTTGGACAGTACTTTAATTAAGACTATTTCGGGTAAAACATTTCCTGAAGATATTACAGATTTTAGAATCCAACTTCCTGTATTAGATAAAATTATAGAGAAACTGATTAGTTTAGATTGTTTCTTTATTGTAACTAATCAGGGAGGTATTGGTACATACTATACAAAAAAAGATATAGAAACTAAATTAGAGTCAATTAAAGTATTTTGTCAAGAATATTTAGAGGATCATTATAATTTAAATTCCGACGAATATATATTAACGGATTATGAGTATTGTGATTCTATGGACAAAACTAACAATAGAAGAAAGCCTAATACAGGTATGTTAGAAGTTATTGTAGGAGACACTATGGATTCTTATAATAAATCACAAATGTTAATGATAGGAGATGCTTCTGGTAAAGAAGGGGATTTTTCTGACTCAGATAAGAAATGTGCTGAGAATTTCGGTATTGATTATATTGACGTTAGAGACTTTTTAGAATTATGAAGTTAAGACTGGATGAATATTACTATATAATTAATGAGGACTGGGGAGATATTGAAAACTATATGCCTGAAGATATGGCAGAAGAATTTGAAAAATTTCGTGAATCCCATACCCAAGATGAAATCTCCGATTATCTAGAAAATTTATATTCACATATAGAAGTACTAAATAGTAGATATGATATTAATGACATTGATTTAGAAAAATCTTTTATTGATTATACTGCTATTATAAAGATTGAAGGTAAATACTACTCCTTTGATTGGTATTATACTTGGTATTGGAATTTTGAAGACAGAATAGACATTGATAAGGAATTAACAGAAGTATTTCCGAAAGAAATAACTATAACTAAATATGAACCAAAATAATCAGAGAAAACGATGCAACTACTACCAAAATTGGAATAGTTGCAGATAGTATATTTAACTATTTATCAAAAAAGTAGGTATATGAAACATAAGTTGAGCATGATATGGCGAATCCTCCGTGATAGACAGGTTATAGTAATAACAGAAGACCACGGAAAAATGTATTATATTTGGAGCACAAGAAGTCTCGAAGATGTTCGTCAAATGTGTAATAAAGTGTGTGAAGTGGCTTTAATGATGGATAAAAAGTAAAGCGTATGAAAATGTATAGTTACAAAAAGCTGAAGAAGCAGGCTAAACCTGTCGGTGACTATTGTATAAACTGCATACATAGTGATGATGAGCCACATAAGATTACTAACTTAATATCTTGTCACTATATGGAGTGGATAGAGCCTTATGGTATGACTTGTAAATATTTTAAAAGAAAGTAAAGCGTATGGATAAGTTAGAATACATTCCAGGAGATCTGGTAATGACAAACGGATTACCACTAGGTACTGCCAAAGATGTCGTTTACATAGTAACATCATCAGACCCATCAAAGACATTGAAGTTGGACGATGGAACGGTTCTGAAAGGTGTTGTCTGCTTAGAGAACATCGAAGGTGCGGAATTAGGAGAGAAAGGCTATCTCTCTGGTGACAGCTGTGCTTGGGTTAAGGATATTGTTCCAATCCCTCTCACTCCAGAGATTCTAGAGAAGAATGGCTGGAAGCTTCATAAACATCATGAAAGAAATAGTTATGATGATGTTTCTTGGAGTAGTTATCATAAACCCGCAGAAACAAATATTAGCCTACGATTCTACCCAGAAGAAGAGGCGTTTTTCCTATTTCTTTATGCACAAGAAATTTCAGAAACACCTATAAAGTACATACATCAACTCCAACACATTCTTTTTGGTCTGGGACTTAACTCAGAAATGGAGGTATGAGCAAATATAGCTTGGATATAACATCAAAGAGTAGTCCATTCATAAACATAGAAGTTGAAGACGATGGAGTCCTTCTTGGTGCTAAAGAAAGTGAGCATGGATAATAACAATAATATAGAAATCTTAGAAGAGTTTATATATTCAATTCTCAAAGACACAAAAAGCCTAGAATCAGATATATCTCAACTAGTAGACAGATACTTTTGGCATTTAATATAAAACTTAAAGAAGAATAATATGGTATTCTATAGATTTGGGGATATTCCAGAGGACGAATGTTCATCTATATGGAATAATAATGATGAAGTAATAGGTAAAGAAAAAGGTGTATCCGTTTATGAAGCTCATAAAAACATTAATGGAACATATTCTCCTGTTATTCCATTCCCAACAAATGAAAAAGCATTTAATGACTTTATATATCATATAGAATATTTCACTGGCAACAAATATTTAGTAACAGGTGATTTATTAGAAGAAACTGGTACTGATGGGGAACCTCTTATTAAAAATGTAAAAATATTAAAAGAATTATAGCTTATGATAGAAAAAGAGTGGAAAAAGGTTCATCTTGGAAGCATAGTCGAATATAGCACGTTTAGTTTGGTTAATTTTATTTTTGGCGGCTTCATTTATGGCGGTTATTATGATTTTCATAGAACAGAAGTCTTAGGAATACGTGTTGATAAAAAGATATATTGCAAGTTAGATGGTAAGAAAAAGCCAAGATGGTACAATATTGACAGATTCAAGTTAATTGAGGAGGAATAGTTATGGTACTCGAACAATGTTCAGATTTACAACTTATGCTCCTTA
>ERZ1034865.156-NODE-156-length-49147-cov-5.514300_pt1 | contig 49147 bp, 39 predicted proteins | sample MGYA00520632_ERZ1034865 | MGnify/ENA primary metagenome ERZ1034865 (study PRJEB33766, sample SAMN09781738) | gut metagenome | biome: gut microbiome | host: Homo sapiens | place: Madagascar | study: EMG produced TPA metagenomics assembly of the PRJNA485056 data set...
ATGCGGCGCCTGCACAGGGGCGAGTCCCGGTAGACCTCCGCCTGCGCGTCGGGAATAATCACGTGGTCAAACTCCAGGCCCTTGGCAACGCGTAACGGCAGCAGAATAATGCCCGTTGCGGGGAGCGTGGAGTTCTTTCCAAGCACCGTGACGGCGTCGCCCAGCTGCTTTGCCAGCCAACTTGTGCGCGAGTCGCTCTCGGTAACGATGGCCGTAAGGCCAGACTCCTCGTGAGCGGCCTCTGCAAGCTCTCTGAGACGTGTCAAGAACCCCTCCCGGTCATTTACTCCAAACTCCTCAACCCGGGGCTTCTCGCCGGCTCTGTGGACGCTGGAGATTTTGAGCTGCGTGTCGTGATCTATGAGGCTGCAGAAGAGCTCGGTGATCTCGGGAGAGGAGCGATAGCTGGTAAGCAGTCGGCACTCCTCCACGGAGCCGTGAGTCTCCTCAAAGATTGACTTGATCTGGGGGAACGTAGCCGTTCCCTCCATGATTGCCTGGTTCTCGTCGCCCAAAAGGAGAAAGTGGGCGCGCGAGAAGTGCCTTGCCAGAATCATGAGCTGGCTCTCGGTGTAGTCCTGGACCTCGTCGATCATCACGTAGCGGGCGTTCTTGTCGCCGGCTCCGGTAATGAGGAGCTTGAGGTAGAGCCATTCGGTGGCAGAAAGGGCCTGCTGGCCAAGAAGCCTCATACCAATGCGGTCGAACCTGATCCAGGCAAGGGCATCAATCAGGTCGTGCGCCTCTGCGTAGCGGTGCTCGAGGTACTTCTGGGTGAGGTCCGCCGTCTCCTTCTCGTCGTCGGGGCTGATGGTCTCGCCAAAGATCTGGACCTGCTCGTCCACGTCGAGCCCGAGCATCTCTTCCTGGATCTCATCGTCCTTGGACATCTGCGAGAGACGACGAGAAAGGCGCTCGTGCAGCTCGTCCTTCACCAGGGCGCAGAAGCGCGGACCCACGCCAAACCGCTCGAACTTCTCGACGGCGCCCTGTACCTGGACGGCCTTGAGAAGCACGGTGTCGCCGAGGCGGATCTCCTTGAGGTCCTCGGGCTCAAGCACGAGGTTTGGGATGGCCTGCTCAAGGCGACGGAGCTGTTGGGGGCTGGTCTTCTCGCCAGAATCTCGCTGACCGGCACCTTGGGCCGCCACAAAGTCCTTCCAGGTGAAGACCTGCGGGTTGGACTCGCCCATGGAGGGCAGCACGGTGTCGATGTAGTCCTCAAAGACGCTGTTGGGAGTGAAGAGGTAGACCTGGTCCGGGTTGAGTGTCTTGCGCTCGCGATAGAGGAGGAAGGCGATGCGCTGAAGAAGGACGCTCGTCTTGCCCGACCCCGCAATGCCGTTGACCAGCATGACGGGCACGTCCTCATGGCGGACGATGCGGTTCTGCTCCCTCTGGATGGTGGCCGTGATGGCCTGGAGCTTCTCCGAGTGGTGCTTCTTGAGGGCGCTCAGCAGAAGGGAGTCCTCGATGGCCACCGTGGTGTCGAAGTACATGTTGAGCTTGTCTCGCACGATGTCGAACTGGCGGCGCAGCTCGAGGTTGACCGTGCGGGTCTTGCCGTCAACGGAATAGCTGGTGGGGCCCATCTCTTGGTTGTAGTAGGTCTCGGCGACGGGGCTTCTCCAGTCAACCACCAGGGGAATGGAGTGCTCGTCGGTCATGCCGGCGGCGCCGATGTAGACGTCTCGCGCGGGGCGCCCCGGACGCATCTGGAGCTTGACCTTGGCAAAGTAGGGCTGCATGAGCAGCAGCATCACGCGACGGAGCTTGTCCACGTTGAAGTCGTGGTACTGGTTGTAGGCGTCGATGACGGAGTTGAGCGTCTCGATTGCCGCCAGGGTCTCCATGGTCTCGTCGGCGCCGCCAAAGTCCAGGCGCACCTCCTCGCTCATGGTGATGAGGTCCTGGGCCGCGCCCGCGTGGCTGCTCTCCAAGTCTGCCGAGATGGCGTCGCGCATCTGCAGCAGCTTTTGGTAAAGGGAGAAGAGGTGCGCCTGCTCCTCCTCAAAGACGGGGTCGTTCTGCTGGTCTAGCTGGTCGGACATGCTGACTGCTCCTACGGTTGCGAGAACAATGAGTTATTAATGCTAGCGCAAAATGGGGGCTAGACTTGATGGCTGGGAAATCGTCAGGGGAGAAGCGCATGCGCAAGCTCATCGAGCAGTTTTTGAAGTTCGGCGTCGTCGGAGCCATCGCCTTTTGCATTGACTACGGCGTCCTGATGCTGCTCTCGCAGGCGTTTGGCGTGGACCCAGTGCTGTCGGCCGCGGTCTCGTTCTGCGTCTCGGTCGTCTTCAACTACATGGCGTCCATGCGCTACGTCTTCACGCACCGCGCTGACATGAGCCGTAGCCGCGAGTTTGTGGTCTTCATCGTGCTCTCGACCGTGGGCCTGGTCATCAACGAGGCCTGCATGGCGACCGGCGTGGCCGTTCTTGGCACCTCGGCCCTCATGGTGACCGTCACCAAGCTCTTTGCTACGGCGGTGGTCATGGTCTGGAACTTCTTCAGCCGCAAGAAGTGGCTGGACGGCGGCGAGCCTGCCGGCGAGAAGGGGCAGCTCTAACTGCGCTCGAAGCCCGTCTGCGTGACCTCGGAGCCCTCCGCGGTGATGACGCGCTTGGCAATGTAGGCGGGGCGGTGCTTGCCCTCGAGGTAGATGCGCGCCACGTACTCGCCGATGATGCCGAGCGTCAGGAGGGTAAGGCCTCCCAGAAGCAGGATGAGGCAGACGATGGTGGGGTATCCGCTGGGAACCCTGTCGGTGGCAAGCGTCTCCCAGACGACCACGAAGAAGTAGGCGACGGCGGCCAGCGAGGAGAGCGACCCCACGAGGGTGGCCAGCTTGAGCGGTGCCGTGGAGAACGAGAGGATGCCCTCTATGGCATAGGCCATGAGCTTGCGCAGGGACCACTTGGTGGTGCCTCCCGCGCGCGGGGAGGGCTCGTAGGCAAACGGGATGGTCTCAAAGCCCACCCAGGCAAACAGCCCCTTGGAGAAGCGGTGGTACTCGGGCATGGAGAGAAGCGCCTCTGCTACGCAACGGCGAAAGACGCGGAAGTCGGAGGCGCCGGCAATCATGCCGGAAGTGCCCTGTGTGATGCCCTTGAAGACGCGGTAGAAGGCACGCTTGAGCAGCGCCTTGAGTGCGCCCTCGTGACGGGTGCTCTGGTAGGCGGCAACACAGTCTGCCTCTGGGCGGCAAATGAGCTCCTGGTACATGGCAAGAAGCGTCTCGGGCTCCTGCTGCAGGTCTGCGTCCATGATGCCCACGACCTCGCCCGTGGCGTGGGAGAGTCCGGCGAGAAGCGCCGCCTCCTTGCCAAAGTTTCGGGAGAAGTCCACTCCCACGACGCGCGGCGCGCGCCCAGAGCGAGCAAACTCGTCGATGAGCTGCCAGGTTTGGTCACGACTTCCATCGTTGACGAAGACGAGCTCATAGGAGAGGCCGGTGGTGCCAAGGGCTTCGGTGATGCGGTCAAACAGCAGCGGGAGGCACTCGTGCTCCTCGTAGCAGGGTATGATCACCGAAAGGTCCATGCGCTCCTCCTGTTGTCCTTGCGCGTCCACAACCCGACAGATGTCAGGGGAGAGACAAACGCACCTCACCTATACTAGCCGCTGCGAGCCAAAAACACCCAAGGCACATGCCTTTTGCAAGGAAAGCGGTTCAGATGGATTTCATCTTTCATGCAGATGACTTTGGAATAACGCCGGAGCAGTCGCGCCGAATCCTGGAATGCTGCGACGGATGCCCGGGCGGCCGCGGGCTTCTCAACTCCCTGAGCGTGCTGGCAGGGTCCCCGCGCTTCGAGGAGTGCGCGGACCTTCTGGACGGACGCCCCAACGGTCTGCACGTGGGCGTGCACCTCAACTTTGTGGAGGGCCCCTGCTGCGCCGACCCCGCCGAGGTCCCGCTCCTCGTTGACGAGAAGGGCATGTTCAAGCTGGGCTACGGCGGGCTTCTCGCCGGGTCCTGGGGCGCGCGCTCGGCCGAGCTACGCCGCCAGCTGACGGTTGAGGCGGGCGCGCAGATCGCCCGGGTGGTGGGACGCTTTCCGGAGCTTGCCAGTCACCTGCGCGTGGACGGCCACCAGCACACGCAGCTCATTCCGGCCGTCTTTGACGCCACGTTGGAGGCGGTGAGGCAGAGCGGCTGCGCCCTCGAGTACCTGCGCATCCCGGCCGAGCCAACGGGAGCCTTCCTGCGCTCCGGCGTCGCCGGCACCGTCAGGCCGGTCAACTGGGTGAAGCATGCGCTTCTGAACGCCCTGTGGCGACGCGACCGTCGCGTCCTCGCCGCATCTGGCCTGCCGTCCTACGAGAGGGCCTCGGCGGTCTTTTGCGGCGTGCTCTTCTCGGGGCACATGGACCAGGGACGCGTGGCCCGCGTGCTGCCGGCGCTCGCGGATGAGGCGCGGAAGAGGGATATGCCCCTTGAGCTGCTGTTTCACCCGGGGCGCGTGGCCAGCGCGGCAGAGTGCCTGAACCCGGCGCTGCCTGGCTTTGTGGAGTTCTCCTGCGGGGAGGGGCGCGATGTGGAGCACGACGCCCTGAGGTCCGAGGAGCTCAGGGCGTCGTTTGAGGCGGTCTGCGGCTAGGGGCCCTGCGGGGCTAGTCGTCGACGAAGCCCACGCGGTAGCGCGCGAAGACGACGGCGCCCTCCTCCTGGGTGGCGTCGAGGTCGACGTCTGCCCAGATGCCAAAGTCGCGGTCGTCGTCGCTGTCGCGGATGACCTGGTGGACGTGCCAGACGTGGCCGCCCTCCTCGCGTGGGACGCGCTCGTCCTTCTCGTCAATGGAGTAGAAGGCGGAGCTGCGGGCGTCTGCGTCCAGGAGGATGTCCTCGTGCTCCTCGTGGAAGCGGTCGAGGGCCTGGCGCCAGACGGGCGCCCTCCAGCCCCAGTCGGCGTCCAGGCTGCCGAGGGCGTCCGTGTCGCCGAAGGCGGCAAGGCGCACGCGGGCGAAGAGCGCGTTTCTGACCAGGAGCGTGAGAGCGCGGCGGTCGTGGACCACCTCGTCTGCGGCCTCGGGGGGTGCCACGTCCACGCCCTCGGCGCTGCCGGCGGCGCTCCACTCGTCCACCAGGCTGGAGTCCACGGAGCGCACGACCAGGCCGAGCCAGGAGACGATGTCCTCGAGGCGCTCGTCTCGCTTGTCCTGGGGGACGGTGCGGTCGAGGGCGCGGTAGGCCTCGGAGAGGTAGCGCAGCAGCAGGCCCTCGGAGCGGGCTATGCCGTAGCGCCCGATGTACTCCTTGAAGTCGCTGGCGGTCTCGACCATGTCGCGCAGGACGGACTTGGGGGAGAGCGCAAAGTCGCGCGCCCAGGGCACGGCCTCGCAGTACTGGGCAAACGCCGGCTCGAGGACGTCCTCCAGGGGCTTGGGCCAGGTGACGTCCTGGAGGCGCTCGATGCGCTCGTCGTACTCCATGCCGTCGGCCTTCATCTCGGCCATGGCGCGGTCTCGTGCGGCTCGCTGCTGGGCCCGCAGGATCTGCGGCGGGTCCTCGAGCGTGGCCTCGGCCATGGATATGACATCAAGCGCGTAGGTCTCGCTCTCCGGGTCCAGGAGCTCCAGCGCGGCAAGCAGGAAGGGCGAGAGGGGCTGGTCGAGCGCAAAGTCGTCGGGCAGGTCGACGGTGGTCTGGTAGCTGACGGAGCCGTCCTCGGCCTCCTCGCGGGTGACCACGCCGGCGTCCAGCAGCGTGGCGATGATCTCGTCGGCGCGCTGGTGCAGGGCGACCTTCTCGGCGTCCGGCTGGGCGGAGTCGTCGACGAGGCGGTGGACGCGGGCCATGGCGTCGCCGCCCTGCTCGACCTCGGCGAGGACCATGGAGTGGCTGACCTTCATGCGCGGGCGAAGCGGCTCGGGCACCGCGGTCTCAAGCCGCTCGAAGGTCTGCTTGTTCCAGCCGACGAAGCCCTCGGGCGGCCTCTTTGCCTTGCTCTTCTGGCGGGCCTTCTTGGGGTCTCCGCCGGCCTTGCGCAGGGCGCGGGCGTTCTCGATGTCGTACTCGGTGGCCTCGGCGATGACCATTCCCTCGGTGTCAAAGCCCGAGCGCCCGGCACGGCCCACGATCTGGTGGAACTCGCGGGCGTTGAGGTGGCGCATGCGGCGGCCGTCGAACTTGGAGAGGGCCGTCAGGACAACGGTGTGGATGGGCACGTTGATGCCCACGCCAAGCGTGTCTGTTCCGCAGATGACGGGGAGAAGCCCCTGCTGGGCGAGCTTCTCGACGAGCAGGCGGTAGCGGGGGAGCATGCCGGCGTGGTGGACGCCGACGCCGCAGCCCAGGAGGCGCTGGAGCGTCTTGCCAAAGGTGGTGGTGAAGCGGGTGCCCTTGATGGCTTCCTTCACGGCCTCGCGCTGCTCCTTGGTGGAGACGCCGTAGCTGGCCAAGGACTGCGCGCTCTTTAGCGCCGCGTCCTGCGAGAAGTGCACGATGTAGAGAGGCGCCTCGCCCCTGCGCAGGGCCAGCTCGACGGTGCCCTCGAGCGCGGTGTCCACGAACTCGTAGGAGAGGGGGACGGGGCGCGGGGCGTCGGCCAGCACGTCGACAGCACGGCCGGTGTGCTCCCCGAGCGAGGCCGCGATGGCCGTGGTGTCTCCCAACGTGGCGCTCATGAGGAGGAACTGCGTGTGGGGCAGGGTGAGCAGCGGGACCTGCCAGGCCCAGCCGCGGTCGGGGTCCGCATAGAAGTGGAACTCGTCCATGGCGACGCAGCCCACGTCGCACTTCTCGCCCTCGCGGAGCGCCTGGTTGGCCAGGATCTCGGCCGTGCAGCAGATGATGGGCGCCTCGGCGTTGATGGAGGCGTCGCCGGTGATCATGCCGACGTTCTCCTTGCCAAAGAGCTCGACGAAGTCAAAGAACTTCTCGCTGACCAGGGCCTTGATGGGGGCGGTGTAGTAGGAGCGGCGGTCCGTGCAGACGCTCATGAAGGCAAGGCCCAGGGCAACCATGGACTTGCCGGAGCCGGTGGGCGTGCCCAGGATGAGGTTGTCTCCGGCCGCGAGGTCGAGGAGGGCCTCCTCCTGGTGGGGCCACAGCTCTATGCCGCGAGACTCGACCCAGCCCAGGAAGAGCTCGAGGGCCTCGTCGGCGGGGATGTTGGGGTAGGTGGACTCGTCGGGCCAGGGGATGAGGCGCCCGAGCGAGCCGTGGCCGTTGGGGCCTTCGTCGACGGCGTTGGCGTCGAGCGCGGCCTCGGTGGTGCTGTCTGACATGCGGTGGGGCCTTTCTGCGAAGTTGACCCTCTCATTATGGCGTCCGCCGGTCGCTTGGCGGACGGCGCGTGCCGAATGTGCCGCAAATCGGGCAGGTTGCGACAGGATGGCCCCCTCGTCCGACCCCGTGGTCTATCTTTCAAGCTGCGAGCGGAAGCGGTCCGGCCCAATCGGCGTGATGCGCCCTGAGCCACTCCTCCCCCTCCTTCCCCGGCTCTGTCCGGCCAGGACCTCCCTCGCCTTGCCTCGGACGGGCCGGACGTCGCAATTGGCGACATCCGGCCCATCTGCTTTTGCGGCGCCTTGACGCGCGGCCGGCGGCGCTCAGATTGCGGTTCCGCTGGAAGCCGTTTTTGAGCGGGGCCGGATTGTGGCGTCTTTTGCGGAGAAAAGCCTTCCAGTGGAACGCGTTTGTGAGCGGAAGGCCCCTTTCTGGGGTGGCTGCGCGGATAGGCCTTCCAGCGGAACGTGGATTTGAGCGGGGTCGGCCCCGTGCCCGGGCGCTCAGCGCCCGGTTGGACAGGTGGGGCACCGCCAGAGGCTGCTCGTGCCCAATCGGCGTTGCCCGCCGACTCTCCGTGAAGCATGGTAGGCAGGAGACCCTTGGGAAGAGGAGGACCCATGACCGTTAGCGTGACCAGGCGAGAAGCGCTTTTCGCCGCGGGCGCGGGTGCTGCGGCGCTTGCCGCGGCAGGCTGCGATGCCCCCGAGCAGCAGGGAAATGCGACGGAGGAGCCGCAGGTCGCGAGCGTGGAGCCGCTGGGGGACACCTCCAGCTGGGACGCGACGTTCTACGAGCCCGCGTACGGCAGCGTCGAGGAGGCCCGCGTGGCCGCGGAGGCCGTGGCCGAGGAGGTGGAGGCCGGCGGCATCGTTCTTCTGCGAAACGAGGGGGCGACGCTGCCGCTTGCCGCCGGGACGCGCGTCTCGCTTCTGGGCCGTGGGGCGGCCGACCCCGTCTACGACGGCACGGGCGCGGCGTTCATTGACCTCACGCACGCCGTCGACCTGCGCAGCGCATGCGTGGCGGCCGGGCTTTCCGTCAACGATGCGGCCTTTGACTTCTTGGCGGCGGAGGCGCCCAACCGCCCGCGCGCGGCCATCGGCACGCTCGACGCGCCGGAGACCGTCTCGTACTACCTCGGCGAGATTCCCTGGTCGGCATACCCGCAGGACGTGCGCCAGAGCATGGAGGGCACCGTCGGCGTGGTGGTGATCAGCCGCCCCTCGGGCGAGGGCGCCGACCTCAGCCAGGACCTGCTGGGCAGCCTTGAGTCGGGGGTCTCGCAGACCTTCCTGCCCAACGACGAGACGACAAACTACGTGCCGGGCCAGCACCAGCTCGAGCTCTGCGCGGAGGAGCTGGAGCTCCTGAGGGAGGTCAAGGCCCGCTGCCAGAAGCTCGTGGTGCTGCTTAATGTGGCCACCACCATGGAGGTGGGCCCCCTCGTGGAGCCGGGCGGCCCGTGCGAGGCGGACGCCATCCTGGAGATTGGCTTTCCGGGCGAGAGCGGCCTCAAGGCCGTGGCCCGGGCGCTGGTGGGTGGCGTCAACCCTTCGGGCCACACGTGCGACCTGTGGGCGGCCGACCTCTCGGCTACGCCGAGCTTCAACAACTTTGGCGACCACACGTACACCGACGTGACGGACTACTACACCTCCATTGGCTCTGGTGCCCACTTCGTGGAGTACGCCGAGGGTATCTACGTGGGATACCGCTACTACGAGACCGCCGCCGTCGAGGCCGCCGCGGGCAACTACCCGGGCTTTGACTACGACGCGGCCGTGACCTTCCCGTTTGGCTTTGGCCTCTCGTATACGAGCTTCAAGCGCGAGCTTCTCGACGTGAGGCGCGAGGACGGCGACGTGGTAGCCAGCGTCCGCGTGAGCAACGAGGGCCAGGTGGCGGGCCGTGACGTGGCGCAGCTCTACTCCACGCCGCCCACAAGCCCGTCCGTGGAGAAGAGCGCGGTCAGCCTGGTGGCCTTCTCCAAGACCGACGAGCTCGCGCCCGGGCAGTCCATCGAGCTGGAGCTCCGCGTGCACGAGCGCGACCTTGCCAGTTGGGACGTTGCCGCCGGCTGCTGGGTGCTTGATGCCGGTAAGTACGTGCTGAGTCTGAGGAGCGACTCCCACACCGTCATCGACCAGCGCGAGATCGAGCTGGAGGGCCAGCGCTACCAGACGGACTCCGCAACGGGCAACGAGGTACGCAACCGCTTTGACGACGTGACCTCCTACATGGAGGCCCACGTGACGCAGCTCACGCGCAAGGCCTTTGCGGGCACCTTCCCGGAGCCGGCGCAGGACAAGACGGCCGCGTCAGTGGGGCTGGAGCTCAGGGAGTACGACGTCGCCGAGCACGTGAACCCTGCGGACGAGATGCCGCCCACGCGTGAGAAGAACGGCGTGAGCCTCTCTGACCTGCGTGGGCGCCCCATGGACGACCCGCTGTGGGACAAGCTGCTGGACCAGCTCTCCGTGAACGTCATGAGCATCATCCTCAACAACCACAGCCACGGCACCGACTCGGTGGACTCCGTGGGCAAGCCCAGGACCTTTGAGGGCGATGGCCCGGCGGGCATTGGCATCTACGTGGACGATGGCGGGCACTGCGGGTTCCCGAGCGAGTATGCCGTGGCGCAGAGCTGGGACCGCGACCTCGTGCGCAGGATGGGCGAGGCCATGGCCGACGAGATGCTGGTCACGGGCATGAACGGCTGGCACGCGCCGGCCATGAACACGCACCGCAGCCCCTTTGGCGGACGCGACTTCGAGTACTACTCGGAGGACCCGCTGCTTGCCGGCGCGCTGGGCACGGCCATGGTAGAGGCGGTCTTCTCGCGCGGAATCTACGCGCAGATGAAGCACTTCTGCCTGAACGACCAGGACACCAACCGCAGCGCGCACCTTCTGACCTGGGCAAGCGAGCAGGCCATCAGGGAGATCTACGCCAGGCCCTTTGAGATCGTGGTCAAGAACGCTCGGGGCAGCATCGACTACCTGGACGACCAGACGGGCGAGCGCAAGACCCGTGGCATGAGCGCCGCCATCGCGGTGATGAGCTCCTACAACTACGTTGGCTCCACGTGGGCCGGCGGCAGCAAGGCGCTCTGCACGGAGCTGCTGCGCGACGAGTGGGGCTTTGAGGGGCACGTGGTGTCCGACTGGTCGCTCTATGACTACACCAACAAGAACCAGGCGTTCTACGCGGGGACGGACGTGAACCTCACTACCACGCTGACGACGGGCCAGATGCAGGACGCGGAGAGCGCCACGGCGGTCAAGGCCATGAGGCGCTGCATGCACCACTACCTGTACTCCATCGCCAACTCCAACGCCATGAACGGCAAGCCGCCCACCGTCCGGGTAACGTACAAGTAGCAACGCCGCCCGGCGAGAAGCGCGCACTTCTCGCCGGGCGCTTTTTGACGTCACGTCAAATTCACGCTTGCATCACATTCTCTTCACAAATATGATGGTACGGGTTCATTGGTGCTGGTGGGGGAGCCAGCAGCCGCAAGCAAGGAGAGAAGGTACAAAGCATGCTGTTTGACGTCTGGGGCTCCAACGCCCTCACGCACTGGCTCGGATGGGCCATGGTCTTTGTGGGGCTCATCGTCCTCAACGAGGTGGGCCGCCGCACCAAGGTGGGCGCCGCCATCATCTTTGGCGTGGCCCCGCTTGCCATGACCATCTACTGCGCTGCCATTGCCTTTGGCGTGGCCAACGGCCAGGAGTGGGCGCTCACCAACCCCACCCACATCTACCAGAACAGCTGGTTCCACTACGCCAAGGTGTACGCGGCGCTGGCCGGCTGCTGGGGATTCATCGCCATCAAGTACCAGTGGGGCAAGATCGGCAAGGCCCGCTGGTTCCGCGCCTACCCGTTCCTCATCGTGGCCATCAACATCATGATCGCCGTCGTCTCCGACTTTGAGAGCGCCTACCACTTCTTTGCCCTGGGCGAGACCACGTGGGTGACCTCTGAGGGCACCATTCAGCTCGCTGGCTGGAACAACGTGTTCAACGGCATTGCCGGCATCATCAATATCTTCTGCATGACCGGCTGGTGGAGCGTCTATGCCTCCGAGGACCAGAGCGACATGCTGTGGCCTGACATGACCTGGGTCTACATCATTGCCTATGACATCTGGAACTTCTGCTACACCTACAACTGCCTGCCCACCCACTCCTGGTTCTGCGGCTTTGCCCTGCTGCTGGCCCCGACCGTGGCGGCCTTCTGCTGGAACAAGGGCGGCTGGATTCAGAACCGCGCCTTCACGCTGGCCATCTGGTGCATGTTTGCCCAGGTCTTCCCGTACTTCCAGGAGGAGAGCATCTTCGTGACGCACTCCACCCTCAATCCCACGTCCGCTCTCGTGGTCTCCATCCTGGCCCTGGCGGCAAACGCGGCCGCGATCGTCTACATTGCCTACCGCGCCAAGAAGCTCGGCCGTAACCCCTACAAGCAGGACGTCTTCGAGGGAACCAGCGACTGGGAGAAGGCAACCGCCCGCCGCTCCAAGATCGACTACGCCACCCAGGAGCAGTAAATCCTCAGCCCTGGTTCTTTAGCCCACTAAGGCAATGAGCCCCGGCGGCCGCGTGCGGCCGCCGGGGCTCTAACTTTTTTATCTGGGCATCCCAGGTTCGTCGGGGCCCTTGACCTGGAGGGGTGTGCCCTTCTGCAAGAAAGGCCCCGCGGACTTCTCTTCGGCGACTTCCGCAGCCGCGCCCTTTGCGGCGAGGACTGAGCCGAAGAGAAGCCCGCGGGGCCGTGCCCTACAGGTGGAGAGAAGAGGCCCTTCTCGGCTACTTCACGCCGTACTGCGCGTAGTACTCGTCGATGGCGGCATGCAGCTCGGGCGTGATGAGGCTTCCGTCAAGCGCCTCGACGACCTCCTCCATGGAGACGATGGAGGCCACCGGGAAGCCGTACTTCTCCTGGATCTCCTGCTGGGCGGTCACCTTGCCGCCCTTGCCGACCTCCATGCGGTTGAGGCTGACGATGAGGCCCTTGACCTCGACGTCTGCCGCCGCCATGACCTTGGGGTAGGTCTCGTCGATGGACTTGCCGGAGGTGGTGACGTCCTCGACCATGACCACGCGGTCGCCATCGGCCAGCTGGTAGCCCAGCAGGTTGCCCTTGTCGGCGCCGTGGTCCTTGGCCTCCTTGCGGTCGGAGCAGTACTTGACCTCCTTGCCGTAGAGGTCGTGGAAGGCGACGGCGGTGACCACGGAGAGGGGGATGCCCTTGTAGGCGGGCCCGAAGAGGACGTCGAAGTCCGTGCCAAAGTTGTCGTGGATGGCGCGGGCGTAGAACTCGCCGAGCTTCTTGAGCTGGTAGCCGGTGACGTAGGCGCCAGCGTTCATGAAGAACGGGGACTTGCGGCCGCTCTTGAGCGTGAACTCGCCAAACTTGAGGACGTTGCTCTCGACCATGAAGTCAATGAACTCGCGCTTGTAGTCTTCCATGGGGCTCCTTCCGAGGCGCGGGGCGCGTGGCCGTCCCGCACAATCTGTCGCATGCCTGTGTCGAGGCAATTCTAGCGGGTTGGCTGGGGTTCCCGCGGTGCGATGCCCGACCGTTTGCCAGTTGGTCGCGACCGGGTTTGGCCGCGTGTTGCCGCTTGCGGTACAGTTAACAGGTTGAACAGTGGGTTTGGCCGCGCGGGCGCGCTTTGCGCGGGCGGGCGGCCGTTTGTCTGCAAGGGAGAAGTCCCATGGACCGCAAGACCATCGCCAGCCTGTATGCCGACGCCGCCGAGCTCGGCGGCCAGACCGTCACCGTCGCCGGATGGGTTCGTTCCATCCGCGACATGAAGAACTTCGGCTTCGTCACGCTCAACGACGGCAGCTGCTTCAAGGACCTGCAGGTAGTCGTCAACCGCGAGAACCTCGGCGACGCCGTCTACGACGACGTCATCGCGCAGTCCGTGGGAGCGGCGCTCTCCTTCGAGGGCGTGCTCGAGCTCACGCCCGACCGTCCGCAGCCGTTTGAGCTGCAGGCCAAGTCCTACGTGGTGGAGGGCGCCTCCGCCCCCGACTACCCCATGCAGAAGAAGCGTCAGACCCGCGAGTTCCTGCGCACCCAGCAGCACCTGCGCAGCCGCACCAACCTCTTCCGTGCCGTCTTCCGCGTGCGCAGCGTGGCCGCCTTCGCCATCCACCAGTTCTTCCAGGAGCGCGGCTTTGTGTACGTCAACACGCCGATCATCACGGCCTCCGACGCCGAGGGCGCCGGCGAGATGTTCCGCGTGACCACGCTCGACCTGGACAACCTGCCCAAGACCAAGGACGGGCGCGTCGACTACAGCCAGGACTTCTTTGGCAAGCCCACCAACCTCACCGTCTCCGGCCAGCTCCAGGCCGAGAACTTTGCCCTCTCCTTTGGCGACGTCTACACCTTCGGCCCCACCTTCCGCGCCGAGAACTCCAACACGCGCCGTCACGCCGCGGAGTTCTGGATGGTCGAGCCGGAGCTTGCCTTCTGCGACCTCGAGGGCGACATGGAGTGCGCCGAGGACATGCTCAAGTACGCCATCAACTACGTCATGGACAAGTGCCCCGACGAGATGGAGTTCTTCAACAAGTTCGTGGACAAGGGCCTCATCGAGCGCCTGCATCACGTGGCGAGCAGCGACTTTGCGCGCGTGACCTACACCGAGGCCGTGAAGATCCTCGAGGAGGCCCAGGCCGCGGGCAAGGAGTTTGAGTATCCGGTGAGCTGGGGCTGCGACCTGCAGACCGAGCACGAGCGCTTCCTCACCGAGGAGCACTTCAAGCGCCCGACCTTTGTGACCGACTACCCGGCGGCCATCAAGGCCTTCTACATGCGCCTGAACGACGACGGCAAGACCGTCGCCGCGGCCGACTGCCTGGTGCCCGGCATCGGAGAGATCATCGGCGGCTCCCAGCGCGAGGAGCGCCTGGACGTGCTGGAGGCGCGCATCAAGGAGCTGGGCATGGACCCGGAGCAGTACAAGTACTACCTTGACCTGCGCCGCTATGGCGGCTGCAAGCACGCTGGCTTTGGCCTGGGCTTCGAGCGTCTGGTCATGTACCTCACGGGCGTGGACAACATCCGCGACGTCCTGCCGCACCCGCGCACCGTGGGCAACGCGGACTTCTAAGAGGCGGGGCTTGTGACCCTGATCTGACTGACTTGGGCGGCGAGAAGAGAGGTCTTCTCGCCGCCCTTTTTAGTGCGGAACGGGGTGCGTGGTACCTGGGCTTGATTCAGCCTGGCTGGGCCGGCCTAGGCCAGGAGGTCCTCGATGAACTGAGCCACGGCGTCCTCCTCGCAGGGCCCAATGTGTTGATGGGCGGCATCCCTTGCCTCGGGCGATGCATTGGCCACGGCGTAGGAGTTGGGGACGGCCTCGAGCATGGTGAGGTCGTTCTCGGAGTCCCCGAAGTAGGCGACCTCCTCAGGCGTGACGCCCATGGCATCAAGGAGGGCCGACAGTGCGCTCGCCTTGGTCCAGCCGCGCTCGATGACGTCCAGGAAGAAGGGCGACGGCTGGGGAAAGGCCAGATCAGGACAGGTGCTTTCTGCAATGCGCCGCAGGTCATCAACGGCATTGAGGCGCGTGTCCACAAAGATGCCGGCGGAGATGACGGCTCCGTCTGAAGGGAGCTCGTCTGCGGGGGTGATGGCCTGACGGGCGCCGGCGATGTTGGCGCGGGCGGCCTCGTCACCTGCGGCGACGCCCAGTGCGTAGCTGGTGGTGGGCGAGAAGGGGTCCTCCGAGATCACGTTTGCCAGGGCAAAGCTGCCCTCAAAGGGAAGAAGCACCTCGCCCAGGCGCATCATGGCGTCCTGTGGCAGCGACCTGCGCAAGATGAGCTCTCCGTTGAGAAACACCTGCTTGCCGTTGGCCATGATTCCCGTGGAGACGCACCTCTGGTCTCCGTCAAAGGCGGGGAGAAGCGCGGCGCGGTCTCGGCCGCTTGCGGGCCCAAAGTGGATGCCTGCCTGTTGAGCGGCGAGGACGGCCTCGTGCGTGTGCTGACTGACGGTGGCGGCGCCAAAGGGGAGCAGCGTGCCGTCCATGTCCGAGAGTATGAGCTTGATCACGGGCGGAGTCCGTTTCTGTTGGGGCGGTTTGGAGACGCAAGTTCTATTGTAGACGGGTATACTCTGTATACGCGTCTACAAGAGAGGGGAACCATGGCAACTGCGGTGATTTCTGGTCGGGTCGACGAGCAGGTGAGGGAGTCGGCCGAGCGTTACATCCAGGCCGCCGGCCTGACCGTTGCGGACGTCATCAGGACGGTGTGGGAGAGAATTGCCAGGACGGGCGAGGTACCCCGCGAAGAGGCGGTGGAGGAGCCGGCCGACGCTGCCTGGAACGACTTCATGGCCTTCCGAGATGAGATTTCTGGCGAGGCGTCTTGGCTCGACGCGCTCACTGAGCGCGAGGTAAGAGACCTGGTGGCGGCTCGCTATGAGTAGGTACTCTGGGCAGAGGGTCCTTATGGACACAAACGTGCTGCTAGATGCCTTGGACTCGCGAAGGCCGCAGTCCGAGGAGGCGTGCCGGGTCCTGAGGCATTGCAATGGCGGAGGAGCAACGGCGTACGTCTGCCCGATGTCCCTGAAGGACGTGTACTACGTGCTCGCCAAGGCGCACGGCGCCGAGGCCGCGCGGAGAGGGGTCGGTTACCTTATGGGCCTCGTCGTGATTGCGCCGATGGGACCCGAGGACTGCGACGTCTCGCTGCGCTCCGACGAGCCGGACTTTGAGGACGGGCTCGTACGTGCCTGTGCGGAGCTGAACGGGATTGACTTCATCTTGACAAGAGACGCCAAGGCGTTTGACCACTCCACCGTCAGGGCCGTCAACTGCGCCAAGTATCTCGAGATCTTTGCGGCGCGGGACGAGGCCGCAAGAGGGGCGGCCTTCGGAGTGAGACCCTAGTCCGCGGGGACAATCTGCGCGGGCTCGGCCCAGATGATGCCGCGCTCGTTGGCCCACTGGCGGACGCGCGCCTTCATGCCGGTGACGTCGAGGGTGCCCAGCGCAAAGCCCTTGCGGACAAGCTCCTCTGGCACGAGCTCGTCGTACTTCTCGAAGTAGGGGACCTCGGCGGGGTAGACCAGGTCCATGGGGTCTCCAAGCTCCTCGGCAGCGCCGGTCAGGATCTCGAAGAAGGCCTGCTCGGTGATGCCCTCGCGCATGACGAAGGTCATGAAGTAGGGGCGCGAGGAGTCCAGGCCCTTGAGACCGAGGTCCTTGGCGCACCTGATCTTGAGAAGACGCTCCAGCGCGAGGAAGGCGTAGCTTCCCAGCCAGGGGAAGAGGCACCACATGTTGCCTCCCAGGCTCACGAGCGGCGACTTGGTGAGTCCGCCGTTCTTGGCCACGTGGCGTGCCTGGGCAAGGCGCGCCCGGGCCTGCGGGCGCAGGTAGGCATAGGGAGCGGACTCCTCCAGCGCCTGGCGCATGCGCACGAGGACGCGCGTGTTGATGTCTCCGGCACACTCGCCAAAGTAGGCGGGCACGCGCCCCTTTACCTGTGTGACGTAGAGCAGGCGCCGCTTGTGGTCGACCTCCTCCACGAGCCAGACGTGTCCCGCGATGGCGACCTTCTCGCCTGGCGGAGGAGGGGCGCAAAGGGTGCCGATCTCTTGCGAGTCGCAGCGGACGGTGTACTCCACGCTCTCCTGGAAGACGGCATAGAACTTGTAATTGTTTGTGACTCGCTCGCCGGTAAGGCCCACGATGAGGCCGCCGGTCTCCGTGGTCTCCACGTAGTCGTGTGCCAGGAGGTGGCGCAGCAGCACGCGGAAGTCGTCCGCGCTTATGCGGCGGAAGGGTGTGAGCGTGAGAACGCGCGTGGCCAGCTGGGGCGGCGTGAGCTCGCCCTCGGAGGCCAGGATGGCAAGGGTCTGGTGGCAGAGCAGGCTGTAGGGCAGGCGGTCCAGGCGCGCGGGCTCAACCCAGTGCTCCTCGCGGTAGAGCTGGACGAGGGCGATGCCCTGTAGGAGCTCCCAGGGGAGGGTCTCCGGCGTGAGGGCCCGCGGCTCGGGCTGCTCTTCTCGCATGACGAACCACATCTCGGGCGGGGCCTCGCGTCGGCCGGTGCGGCCCATGCGCTGGAGGAAGCCAGAGACGGTGAAGGGGGCATTAATCTGGAAGGCACGCTCCAGGCGTCCCACATCGATGCCGAGCTCGAGGGTCGCGGTGGCCACGATGCTGAGGTCCGCGGAGTCGTCCCGCATGAGCTCCTCGGCGCTCTCCCGGATGCTGGCGGAGAGGTTTCCGTGGTGGATGAGGAAGCGGTCGGGCTCGTGGTTGGCCTCGCAGTAGCGCCTGAGGGTGGTGGTGACCTCCTCGGCCTCCTCGCGCGAATTGGTGAAGACGAGGCACTTGCGACCGCGTGTGTGCTCAAAGACGTACCCGATGGCGGGGTCGGCACCGTCGGGGGCGGTGTCGTCAAGTAGGTCATCGGGCTCGGGCATGTCTATCCCCGTGCTCAAACATTCTCGGCCCTTGACTGCCGACCCCGCCGTCGGGTGCGGCTTCGGGCCGTCGATGGCAGGGGCGGGGCTCGGGGCCGCCTGGGTGGAGAGCACCTCTACCTCGGTTGGGGAGGTGCTGGCGAACGAGAGCTCGGTGGCTTGGGGGCCGGTTTGGAAGAAGTGCTCCATGGAGAGGCGCCAGGTGCGGGGCGGCTCCTCGACCTTGGGGATGACGGTGTTTCTGCCGGTGCCGGCCGCCAGGAAGCGGCCTACGGATTCCGGGTCTCCCATGGTGGCCGAGAGGCCTATGCGGCGCGGGTCGACGCCTGCCATGCGGGAGAGGCGCTCTATGAGGCAGATGGTCTGGCCGCCGCGGTCTCCGCGCAGCAGGGAGTGAACCTCGTCGATGACCACGTAGCGCAGGTCGCAGAAGAGGCTCGATATTGCGGCATGCCTGTGCATGAGCAGCGCCTCGAGGGACTCCGGCGTAATCTGCAGGATGCCCGAGGGATGCTTCATGAGCTTGGCCTTGTGACTGGCAGAGACGTCTCCGTGCCAGTGCCATACGGGAATGTCCGCGCGTGCGCAGAGGCCAGTCAGGCGATAGAACTGGTCGTTGATAAGGGCCTTGGTGGGGCCAACGTAGATGGCGCCTACGGATGCCGGTGGGTTCTCCCAGAACTCCGTCAGGATGGGAAAGAACGCGGCCTCCGTCTTGCCCGATGCGGTGGACGCGCAGAGAAGGACGTGGTCGTCGCTGTTGAAGATGGCGTCTCCTGCGGCCACCTGGACGCCGCGCAGCGAGTCCCAGCCGTTCTCGTAGATGAAGTCCTGAACGAAGGGCGCGTATCGGTCAAAGACGGACATGGGTGCTCCTATACCAGGGCCATGGCGCCCGTGGCCCCGGGGACCACCGCGGCGAGCGTCCCCGCAACCAGCAACAGCGCGCAAAGGACATGACGGCGTAGGCCAGAAGGCCGGGCGCCAGGGCAAGGCACATCACCAGCACACCCACAAAGCAGATGGCCCAGCTGATGAGGGCGGCCGCCGTGTTGGCCCCGCCCGGGGTGAGGTCTCCGGCAAGCGAGAAGATGCCCGCGCCCACGCAGGCGGTGACCACCATGGTGGTGAGGCGCACGGGTCCGAGTCCGTTGGGGTCAGCGATGGAGTCCTCCACGGCCTGGGCCGGTAAGTCCTTCTCGCCGGAGCGAGGGGTTTGGTTCATGGATGACCGCCTTGGCTAGATGGTGAACTCTGCGAAGGACGGGTCAACGTCAGAGGAGCCCGGCTTTGAGCCATTGGCGTTGGAACCCGTCTCAACGGTAGCCGCAAGCTGCGCAAAGGCGTTAGGCTGTAGCAGTTCCGCAACGTCTGTGTCTGGGTTCTGATACATGATGTCCAGAAGCTCGATGAAGTCCCTGATGACCTCTCGCGGGGTGAGGTGGCTGTCGGCGCCCACGCGTCCGAACTCGATCTGCAGAAACTTCACCAGGTCATCGGTGGTGACCTTGCGCTCGTAACCAAAGTAGCCGGCGTGGATGTCTGCCAGCTTCTCTGCCAGGACGAGGAGCTCCTCGTAGGTGAGCGGCTGTAGGTGGATGACGGGAGCGAGCATGTCCGTCATGTCCTCGCGGGCAAAGCGACCCTGGGTCAGGCGGCTGCGCAGGGCCTCGTAGCTAAAGACGCCGCGACGGCGGTCCTCTATGGACTGGGGCGTTCCTCCCATGATGATGCCCAGGTACTGTGCCTTTCCCTGGAGCGTGTCGTTGTACATGGTGAGGATCTTCTCGTAGTTGTTCTGGCGAGTGATGGAGTTGGGGATCTTGTACAGGTTGACCAGCTCGTCGATCATGACGAGCATGCCCTTGTAACCCGCACCCACCAGGAAGCGCGCCAGCAGCTTGACGTAGTCGTACCAGTCATCGTCAGTGATGATGGTGCCGTTGCCCAGCTCCGACTTTGCCTCGGTCTTGGTGCGGTACTCTCCGCGCAGCCACTTGACCACGTGGGCAAGCTCCTCCTCGTCCTGCTCCAGGTAGGCCATGCGGTAGCGCCTGAGCATGCGGGTGAAGTCAAAGCCGTGGACCATCTCGTCCAGCGTAGCGAGCTGCTCCCCCAGCAGGGAGGCCTCGTCCGCGCCGGCCTCCACCTGCTGCTGGACCGAGCTGACCCAGCGGTCGAGGATGAGGTTGAGCGCGCCGCCCTCCGGACGGGTCTTGGTCGAGATGTTGCGGATGAGCTCGCGATAGGTGGCAAGCCCCTGGCCCTGGTTGCCCTGCAGGCGGCGCTCCGGGGAGAGGTCCGCGTCTGCCACCACAAAGCCCTCGCCCATGGCGTGGGTGCGAATGGTCTGGAGCAGGAAGCTCTTGCCGGCGCCATAGCGGCCCACGAGGAAGCGGAAAGACGCGCCGCCGTTCTCTATGAGGCCAAGGTCCGTGAGGAAGGCCTGGATTTCCCTCTCCCTGCCGACGGTGATGTAGGGCAGGCCGATGCGCGGCACGACGCCGCCCTTGAGCGAGTTGATGATGACGGCGGCGATGCGCTTGGGAACCCTGGGCTTCTGCTCTGCCATCTGACTGCTCTCCTTCCCGTCTGCGTGAAAGGCAATCCTAGCACAGCCGCTGGCCAATAACAAACAGACGTTCTATTTTTCTGCCAGACAAGACGAGTGCGACGAGCGGGGTCGCGGGGAGAGGAATCCAGTGCAGGTCTTGACCCCTGCACTGGATGGGCCGTGCCAAAGGTGACCAGGGGTTTCTCGCCAGACGGACAATCCAGTGCAGGGAGAAAAACGGCCCCAGGTCTGCACTGGATGCCCAGGCAAATCCAGTGCAGGCCCACGAGCCCTACAGCGCGGCCCGGACGTCTTCGACGTAGTCCTCAACCAGCTGCGGCTCGCCGTCTGCCCCAAACTCTATGGCGGTGTCTCCCAGCAGGTCAAAGAGGGCCTCGTTGATTGCGTCCACCATGAGGTCGACGTTGCCCGGTCCGGCGTACTTCCTGCCGTCGAGAAGTGCCTGCAGCAACGCCGCTTCATCCTCGGAGAGCCCCAAGTCGCCATGGCCCTCAGGTTGAACGGGGGTTTCTTGCGGATGTGACAGCGGAGAAGCAACGGGAGCCCCCTCGGCAGCGGAGTCCTCGCGTTCCTCGTCCACCAGGAGGGCCTCGCGCGTGACGGCTGCGGCGGAGCGGATGCCCGCCAGCTTGGAGAGGTCGATCTCAACGCGCCGGGGCGCCGCCGCCTGCTTCCAGCCCAGATAGGCCGCAATCTCGTCATCTATGATCTTGACCAGGTACTTTGCCTCGGCATGGTCCTTGAGCGGGTGCGCGTAGCCAAGGGCCTGGCGCAGCTGTCGGTCCACGGCGCGCGCGATCTGGCCCAGCTTGGCGCTGCGAGCGCCCCCGTCGTGGTAGGAGTCGCAGCTCCACAGGCCGTTCTTGCAGACGTAGCGCCTGGTGGGAGAGAGCTCGTAGACGCAGTCCTCGTGAAAGCCCGGCTCGTAGCGGACGGCGCTCGCGTACATGACGTGGCGCACGGCAAAGCGCAGGCCAAAGAGCGTCTCCGTGAGCCCCTGCGTGCGGCTGCCGCGGTAGTGGAGCGCCAGGCGAGAATAGACCGCCAGCAGCACGCAAGAGACGTCCTCCGGCCGCTCCTTGTAGAGGCGGCTCTCGTCCAGGCGATAGCTCGAGAGCTGGCAGACGGCCTGCGCGAACTCGCCGGCGGCGCCACCCATCGCGGCAAAGTCCGTCGGCTGGCGCCGGTGGCCCTTGGGAGGGGCTGCGGCCAGCGCGTCCTTCTCGGCGCGCTCCAGGACGGCTATGGCGGCGTCGTGCTCCAGGTGCGCGTAGGGGGCGGCCAGCTCTGCCGGAAGGTCGTGCTCCACGACGTAGTCCACCAGCCACTCGGGCACGTAGCGGTCCATGCCGGGGTCAAACTGGCGGTACGTCTTCCAGAACGCCTCAATGGCATCGAAGGCCTTGCGACCGGGCTTCACGCCAATGCCCATGAGCAGCTCGTAGAGGTAGACGTAGGCAAACGAGGCCGCCGTCTGCTCCACCTGCCCCGCGCGCACGCGTGCCCGCCACGTGAAGTAGCCGCGCAGCTGGCGGTCGGTCATGGTGCGGTACGTGGGATAGTAGCTCTGGAACTGCCCGTGGTAGGGACAGTTGTCCTCAAAGTCCTCCATGAGGCGGGCCTGCTCGTAGAAGAGGCGCGTCTCGGACCAGGTGCGGCCGCGCGGCGTGCGCTGCAGCTCGCGCATCTGGCCAATCTCCTTGGGCAGGTAGCTGTCCATCTGCGAGCCGCGGCGGATGATTGGCTCGTCGGCGTACGTCTTGGTGGTGGAGAAGGCCTTTGAGCTGCGCAGCCTCGGGTCGGAGAGAATCTGCTCAAGGAGCCGGTCTATGTCCACGCCGTTGGCGTAGATGCCGTCCTCGTCGCGCCAGCCGCTCATGCCACGGCCTGCGCTATCAGGGCGTAGACGACGGCGATAACCACGGAGGGCAGCATGTTGGCGGGCTTAAAGGTGCGCGGCCAGATGAGGTTCACGCCCACGCAGAAGACCAGCATGGAGCCGACGAGGCTCAGGTTTGCCAGCGCCGCCTCGGTCATGATGGGGTGCAGCAGCGTGGCAAGCGCGGTCATGCTGCCCTGCAGCACGCCTACGGGCAGGGCGGAGAAGAGGCAGCCGCGCCCCATGGAGGCCGCCATGGCGCAGACAATGATGGCGTCGAGCGCCCCCTTGAGCATGAGGGTGGAGTAGTCCCCCGAAAGGCCGTCCTGGATGGACCCTACGATGGCCATGGCGCCGATGCTCACGGTGAGGGAGGCCGTCACAAAGCCGTCCACAAAGCGCGCGTCCCCGGAGCTGCCGGTCTTCTCGCGCAGCCAGACGCCGAGGTCCTCAAAGCGGGCGTCCAGGTCAAGAGCCTCTCCCAAGACGGTGCCCACGGCCAGGCAGACCACCATCATCATGGTTCCGCCGCTGGTGAGAGCAATGGCACCGTCTTCGGCAAGGCTTGCGGAGAGCATCTTCTCCAGCGTGCCGGCAACGCCCACGAACATGACGGCCACGCCGCACGAGCGCAGGAGCGCCTGCTGGAGCCTCTGGGTGATGGCGCCGCGGCACAGAAGCCCCATCAGGCCTCCCGCCACGATGCATGCCACGTTGATGAGCGTTCCGAGTCCGACCACGCCGTTGCCCCCTTTGTTTTCGCAGGCTATGGTAACAAAGGGTCTGCGGGCAACGATGGGGGAGGGTCATGGCTGGTAAGAAGAACACGCGGGCTGCGGCGCTTGCCGCCGGGGCGATCGCCGGCGCGGCTGCGGCCGCCACATGCGCCCTGCGCCGCCTTGACCCGCATCCGCTGCGTGGCGGCGGCCTTGTCTACACCACCCGCGGCCCGCAGGGCGAGCCCGTGCGCGTGCTGCGCCGTGGAGGTGTCTTCCAGTCCGCCACCTACCTTGGCGAGAAGTGCCTGGAGCCCGTGTTTGAGTACTACCGAGCCTTTGGCGACGTGCTGGGGCGCGCTCCTGGGGCCTGCCGCGTCCTGGTGGTGGGTGGCGGCGGGTGCTCCTTTCCCAAGCTCGTGGCTCTGGAGCGTCCGTCTGCCTGCGTCGACGTGGTGGAGATAGACCCGTGCGTGGTCGATGCGGCTAGGCGCTGGTTCTACGTGGACGAGGCGGCCCGACGCATGCGCGGCAATGACGGTGACCTGCGGCTCGTTTGCGCCGACGGCCGCGCGTTCCTGGACGCGGCGCCAACCGCCTCCTACGACATGATCGCGCTTGACGCGTTTGTCGGGGCCGCCCCCGTGGCCGCGCTCGCCGACGAGGGCTGCGCCCGCGCTTGCTGGCGCGCCCTGACGACCGGCGGCGTCGTGGCCGCGAACGTGGTGACCCCCGCGGGCGACGCCGCCTTCCTCCGGGACCTATGCTGCGCCTTCGAGGCCGTCTTCGGGCAGGTGGAACTTCTCCCCTGCGGGGACGACGCCTGGGGCGTCGACGACAACTACCTCATGGTGGCCTGGCGGTAGGGCTGCCTAGACCGCAATGAATGAGCTTATGTGGCTGTCATCGAGGGAGGGTGTGAAAGCGAGCGAAAGATGCTCGCTCCATTGCCCATCAAGGGAGACAAGGTGCAGTCTGTCGCTGCTGTCTAGGACGCAGAGTTCGTTATTGAGGATCTCGGCCTGCACTGCGTGATAGGGAAGCGTGCTCTCCGATTTGACTGACCATGTCTCATAGTCAAGGAGGGCGGCTTCTGTTCTGGTGGATGAGGTCTGGTGGATGTCGCCGTGAATGATGATCAAGCCATTGTCTATTGGGATTGTCTCGAGAATAGGCTTCTTAAGCTCGACAGTTTCAAGTGCTCTTGATGAGATGTCGTAGACTCCTAAGGTGCTTGACCTGCTGTTTTGGTTTGTTATGCTCGTCCAGCTCGGAATGAAGATTCTATCGTCGAAGATCCGCGGCCGAAATGCACAGTAGCCACAGGCATCAAGAGAAACGCATGAGATGGCGTTGAGGTCGAGGTCGTAAATGTGAAGACTTGACCGCGCTGCTCCGTCGATGTCTTCCCATGCAAAAGCATATAGATTCGACGCATCTGAGATAATTGAATCAAGTATCAACTTGGAGAGGGTCAAGGACTGAACGTCTCCATTGGCAAGATTGACCTTGCTGATATGAGAGTTGAAATTCAGGTTTCCCCCAACGAAGGCGTGACCACCCGCTGCGGTGATGCAATAGTTGTTGACAGCGTCAAGCGCATATTCCGTTACGCGGAAATCGTCAAGCTCAATCGAAAGGACGGTCTTGTCGTCGTTTCGTCCCGTTGGACCCGTTGGAGCGAGGAGCAGCTTTCCATCCATCACGGCGGGGCGAGAATAGTCTCCAACGGCTGCATGGTTGATTTCGGTAGACCCGAGGGCCTCCAGGTCGCTGTCTAGCCAGTGAATGCGGCTTGGGGCAACGTGGGGACGCGTTTCAATCACTGCAAGCGCGGGCAACCGACTAGATGTTGCGTCTTGATTGGATTGCGAATCTCTGGAGCACCCAACCAACAGGCTCAAGGCAGCTAACCCAGCTCCGCAAATGAAATCCCGTCTTTTCATGGCTCCTCGCGCTTGGGTCGAGGCAGGTCTTTGACCGTAATGTACCCAAGAGGGGAGGCGACTCCACGCTCTTCTCGGCAAGAAATCTAAGCGCTGACAACTGAGGTTTTCTTAGTGCCCGGAATAACGACCACATGAGTCGGGTACAGTCATGTCTGTTGAACATCGTTCGTCGAAGGGATGCGTGACATGCGCAAGTTCAAGACAGAGAGCAAGAAGCTCCTGGACCTCATGATCAACTCCATCTACACCAACAGGGAGATCTTCCTGCGCGAGCTGATCTCCAACGCGTCCGATGCCATCGACAAGCTCTACCTCAAGAGCCTGACGGATGCCTCCGCCCAGATTGACCAGGCAAACCTTGCCATCACCGTCACGCCCAACAAGGACGCCCGCACGCTCACCATCTCCGACAACGGCATCGGCATGGCGGCCGAGGAGCTCGAGGAGAACCTGGGCACCATCGCCCACTCCGGCTCCGAGGAGTTCAAGGCCGCCAACGCCGACAAGCAGGGCGACGCTGTGGACATCATCGGCCGCTTTGGCGTGGGCTTCTACTCCGCCTTCATGGTGGCCAAGGAGGTCAGCGTGGTCACGCGCGCCTTTGGCTCCGAGGAGTGCAACCGCTGGACGTCCGACGGCGTCGAGGGCTACACCATCGAGGCCGTGCCTGCCGATGACCCCGCCTACCGCCAGACGGCCGGCTCCGACGTCATCCTCACGCTCAAGGACAACGCCGACGAGGCCAGCTACGACGAGTACCTCGAGGAGTACACCCTCAAGGACCTCATCCGCCGCTACAGCAACTACGTGCGCTACCCGGTCCAGATGATGGTCACCAAGAGCCGCCAGAAGGAGAAGCCGGAGGACGCCGGCGACGACTACAAGCCCGAGTGGGAGGACTACCAGGAGCTCGAGACCATCAACTCCATGACCCCCATCTGGAAGAAGCGCGGAAGCGACGTCACGCCCGAGGAGTACAACGAGTTCTACAAGTCCACCTTCCACGACTGGGAGGACCCGGCCCGCACCTTCAGCCTGCACGCCGAGGGCACCCTGGAGTACGACGCGCTGCTGTTCATTCCGGGCAAGGCCCCGTTTGACCTCTACAGCCGCGACTACGAGAAGGGCCTCGAGCTCTACAGCTCCAACGTCCTGATCATGGAGAAGTGCGCGGACCTGCTGCCCGACTACTACAACTTCGTGCGCGGCGTCGTGGACTCCGCCGACGTGACGCTCAACATCTCCCGCGAGACCCTCCAGCAGACCCGCCAGCTGCAGGCCATGGAGCGCCGCATCGAGAAGAAGGTCACCTCCGAGCTGGAGTCCATGCGCGACAACGACCGCGATGACTACGTCAAGTTCTTCGAGAACTTCGGCCGCGGCCTCAAGTACGGCATCTATCAGAGCTACGGCATGAAGAAGGACGAGCTCGGCGGCCTGCTGCTCTTCTGGAGCGCCCGCGAGCAGAAGTACGTCACGCTGCAGGAGTACGCCGTGGCCATGCCTGAGGGCCAGAAGGCCGTCTACTACGCCGCCGGCGACGACCGCGACCGCCTGGCCAAGATGCCCGTGGTCAAGGCCGTCCTGGCCAAGGGCTATGACGTGCTGCTCTGCACCGAGGACGTGGACGAGTTCTGCTTCCAGGCCATGCGCGACTTTGAGGCCAAGGGCCTGCCCAAGACCTACGAGGACGACGCCGCCCGCGAGGCCGCCCAGAAGGCTCAGGCCGACGGCGCCGAGCCCGAGACCGAGGACCGCACCCTGGAGCTGAAGAACGTCTCCTCCGGCGACCTTGACCTTGCCACCGAGGAGGAGAAGAAGTCCGCCGAGGAGGCCGCCAAGGCCAACGAGGACCTGTTCAGCGCCATGAAGGAGGCCCTGGGCGAGGACGTGGTCACCAAGGTCACCGTCTCTGCCCGCCTGACCGCCGACGACGACGCCCCGTCCTGCGTCTCTGCCGAGGGCCCCGTCTCGCTCGAGATGGAGAAGGTCCTCTCCGCCGGCCCCGCGCCCGAGGACATCAAGAGCCAACGCGTCCTTGAGGTCAACGCCGCCCACCCGGTCTTTGCCAAGCTCCAGGCCGCCCAGCAGGCTGGCGACAAGGAGAAGCTCGCCCTCTACACCTCGCTTCTCTACGACCAGGCGCTGCTGACCGAGGGGCTGCCCGTGGCCGACCCGGTGGCCTTTGCCCAGAACGTCTGCAAGCTCATGGCCTAGTCGCCCGACTGACATCGCGTTGCCTCGCGCCCTTCTCGCCTGCCGCTTGACCGCTTGGCGAGAAGGGCGCGTTCTTGTAACAATGCCTTGCTATGCTAAGAGGTCCCGCGCGGGCGAGGCCCGCCGGCAGCCGATGGTCAGGGGGAAGCATGGTCAAGACGCTGGTGCTCGTTCGTCATGGAAGCCCCGAGGATGTGGCCGCGTCCGGCCTGGACGAGGACCGCAGGCTCACGCCCGCGGGCGTCCGAGCCCTTGCCGCGGCGTATCCGCGCACGTTTGCCCTGCTGGGGGAGGACCCGGAGCTGGAGGTCTGGAGCAGCCCGGCGGTGCGCGCGCTGGAGACCGCGCAGGCCGTCTGCGACGCCACGGGCGCCCAGGACGTGGCCGTGCATCAAAGCCTGTACTGTCAGGACCTGGCGGCGTTTCTGGCCGAGCTGGCCGACGCCCAGGCCCCCGTTGTTGTTGCCGTGGGGCACGTGCCCTTCATGGACATGGCTGCGGCCCAGCTCACTGGCTGTGGCCTGACGTTTGGCAAGGGCGCCGCGATGGCTATCGACCTGCCTGACGGCCCCTCCGGCCGCGGCCGCGTGAAGTGGTTCGTCGCCGGGCCCGACCCCATTGCGTGGGACGCCCCTGCCGTGGCGGAGGGCGAGGTGGCCCAGATGACGGCCGAGCTCAAGGACCTCTTCGCGCAGCTGCGCGAGCGCCCGGACGACCCCGTTGCCCTGCGCACCTTCCGCGTGGGGCTGCGCCGTCTGCGCTCCCTGCTGGAGTTCCTGACGCCCTGGCAGGCAAAGAAGCAGAACCGCCGCTCCGTGCGCCTCATGAAGGAGCTCCAGGAGGCCACGGGGTCTCTTCGCGGCCTGGACATCCTCTGCGAGTGCGTGGATGGCCTGGTGGAGTCCGGCGAGCTCGCGGCGGGCAGCCTGCTGCCGATGGCGTGCGCCAAGGAGCGTGCGCTCGCCCGCGAGGGCGTGGCCGAGCTGCTGCGCAAGGAGCACGCCGCGCGCCGCCTGGACGAGCTGGAGGCCGACCTCGCCAACTTTGCGTGGAAGGGCCGCGTGCTTGAGGCAGGCCTCTCCGCGTCCGACTTCAAGACCCACTTTGACCAGGAGCTCGCGCAGGTGGACGAGGCCCTCTTTGGTCTTGACCTCTCTGACCAGGACGCGGTCTTCCAGGCCCGCCGGGACGCCAAGGAGGTCCACTTTGTCTCCGAGCGCCTGGCCGAGGTGCTTGGAGACGAGCGCGCCCAGGCAAGCGAGTACATGGACAGCATCCAGGCCGAGCTGGGCGCCCTCTCCGACGCCCTCGTGAACGAGCGCCTTGCCAAGGACCTCTCTAAGAGCCCGCGCTTCCGCGGCGTCCGCGCTGACCTGGGCGTTGTTGCCCGCGACCAGTCCGAGGTGGTCTCCGCCATCCTCTCGGGCCTGCAGAGGCTCGAGCAGGGCGGCCGCGCGTCCGAGTAGTCAACCCCCAAGCCCCGAGCACCCCGTCAGAAAGGCACCAAGAGATGGCCCAGAACACCGCGACGTCCGAGGCTCCCGCCGGCTGGCGCGTGGAGCGCGACTCGATGGGAGAGATGCTCGTGCCGCAAGACGCCCTCTGGGGCGCCCAGACCGAGCGCAGCCACGAGAACTTCCCCATTGGCACCGAGCGCATGCCCGATGAGATCGTGCGCGCGTTTGCGCAGCTCAAGGCTGCAGCGGCTCGGGCAAACTGCCGACTGGGCCGCATGAGCCGCACGGACGCCGACCTCATCGGTGCCGTGGCGGACGAGATTCTTGCCGGCAAGCTCGACGGCAACTTCCCGCTGGTGGTGTGGCAGACGGGCTCCGGCACGCAGTCCAACATGAACGTCAACGAGGTCATCGCCAACCGGGGCAACCAGATTGCCGGCGAGCGCCGCCTTCATCCCAACGATTCCGTCAACATGAGCCAGTCCTCAAACGACACCTTCCCCACGGCCATGCACGTTGCGGCCGTGACGGCGGTGCGTGAGCGCCTGCTCCCGGCGGTGGCCCAGCTCGAGGCCACCTTCCGCCGCCTGGAGGAGGAGAACGCTGACGTGGTCAAGAGCGGCCGCACCCATCTGCAGGACGCGGTGCCCATCTCCTTTGCGCAGGAGATCTCTGGCTGGCGTGGCCTTCTTGAGGGATCTGCCGAGGAGCTTGAGGCCTCGCTCGCGGGGCTGTATCGCCTGGCGCTGGGAGGCACGGCCGTGGGCACCGGCCTCAACGCGCCAGAGGGCTTTGACGTTGCCGTGGCGGAGGAGCTTGCCGCGGCCACGGGCATGCCGTTTGTGACTGACCCCAACAAGTTCCGCGCGCTCACGGGCAAGGACGCCATCGTCTTTGCCCACGGCGCGGTCAAGGGCCTTGCGGCCAACATGATGAAGATTGCCAACGACGTGCGCTGGCTTGCCTCCGGCCCCCGCCTGGGCCTGGGAGAGATCGCGATTCCGGCAAACGAGCCGGGCAGCTCCATCATGCCGGGCAAGGTCAACCCCACGCAGTGCGAGGCCGTCACCATGGTGGCCGCCCAGGTCATGGGCAATGACGCCACCATCGGCTTTGCCGCATCCCAGGGTAACTTCGAGCTCAACGTCTTCATGCCCGTCATCGCATACAACTTCCTGCAGTCTGTGAGGCTGCTCGCGGACGCCATTCTCTCCTTTGACCAGAGGTGCGCCTCGGGCATCAAGGCCAACCGCGAGCGCATGGACCACAATCTGCGCCACTCCCTCATGCTGGTGACCTGCCTCAACCCCTACATTGGCTATGACAACGCTGCCAAGGTGGCAAAGAAGGCCTTTGCCGAGGGCACGAGCCTGCGTGACGCTTGCCTTGAGCTGGGGCTTCTTTCTGCGGAGAAGTTCGATGAGGTGTTCCGCCCGGAGGAGATGGTGTAGGCGCGCAGGCAGCCAAAGACAATCGGAGCGAAAAAAAGAAGCCGCAAGCCAATGGCCTGCGACTTCTTTTTCGTGTGCAATCTGCGCGGAGCCTACTCGGCGACCTCGAGGAGCTCGATGTTGAAGTTGAGGTCCTTGCCGGCCATCTCGTGGTTCATGTCAAAGGTGATGTTGCCGTCCTCGATCTTGGCCACGAGCGCGGGGATGGGGTAGCCGGCGGGGCTGCCCAGGGTGACCTTCTGGCCCGCGACCAGGTTCTCCGCGCCGGGGAGCTGGGCGATGGGCAGGGTCTGGACAAGGTCCTCGCGCCTCTCGCCGTAGGCCTCGGCCGCGGGGATGTGCACGTCGATGACCTGGCCGACTTCCATGTCCTTGACGGCGGCGTCAAAGCCCTTGATCATCTGACCGGCCATGCAGGTGAACTCCAGCGGCTCGTTGCGGTCGCGGGAGGAGTCGAACTTGGTGCCGTCGTCCAGGGTGCCCACGTAGTGGACCTTGACCTTCTTGCCCTCATTGCTCATGCGTCTCTCCAGACTGTTGGGTCCATCGGGTAAGATGGACAAGTTAACCTACGTTATCGTTTAGGCGAGAAGCGCTTCTCGCCGCATGCAGAATCGGAGTATACCCAACATGATGGACAGACGGCTTCTGGCGCTGGTGCCCGAGGCCCTGCGGCACGTGCTGGCCACGGTGGCCTGGCAGTGGGTGGGCCTGGTGGGCAACGTGGCACTGGTCTGGGTCATTGCACGGGTGGCGTCCTCGCTGGTCACGGGCGTGGCGGTGCCGCGGGTGGCGTGGCCCCTGCTGGCCGTGGGCGTCATCCTGCGCGTGGTGGCCGCGCGCCTTGCCGCCCGCGAGAGCTTTGCCGCCTCCCAGGACGTCAAGCGCGTGCTGCGCCGCCGCATCTACGAGAAGCTCCTGGCCATGGGCCCCAGCTACACGGACCAGGTGCCCACGGCCGAGGTGGTGCAGCTCTCCGTGGAGGGCTGCGAGCAGCTTGAGACCTACTTTGGCCAGTACCTCCCGCAGCTCTTCTATGCCGTGCTGGCGCCGGTGACGCTGTTTGCGGTGGTGGCGCCCGTGAGCCTGCCCGCGGCGGTCGTGCTGCTGCTCTGCGTGCCGCTCATCCCCGTGACCATCGTGGCGGTGCAGAAGGTGGCAAAGCGCATCCTGGGCAAGTACTGGGACCAGTACGCCGAGCTGGGCGACAGCTTCCTCGAGAACCTCCAGGGCCTCACCACCCTCAAGATCTACCAGGCGGACGCCGCGCGCCACGAGGCCATGAACCAGGAGGCGGAGCGCTTCCGCACCATCACCATGAAGGTGCTCTCCATGCAGCTCAACTCCATCATTGTGATGGACATCGTGGCCTTGGGAGGCGCCGTGGCGGGCATCGCGGTAGCGCTCTTTGCCACGGCCGCGGGCGCCATCGACCTCTTTGGGTGTCTCTTCGTCGTCCTCATCTCCGCGGACTTCTTCCTGCCCATGCGCCAGTTGGGCTCCTACTTCCACGTGGCCATGAACGGCATGGCCGCAAGCGAGAAGATCTTCTGCCTGCTCGAGCTGCCGGAGCCGCCGGCCCGCACCCTCGCGCCGAAGGCGGGCGACGCGTTCTGCCTGCGCGACGTGACGTTTGGCTATGTGCCCGAGCGCGAGGTCCTGCATGGCGTGGGCCTTGAGGTGCCGGCCTGCGGCATGACCGCCATCGTGGGCGAGTCCGGCAGCGGCAAGTCCACCATCGCCGCGCTCCTGTGCGGCCGCTTGCCCGGCTATTCCGGCGAGGCCCTGCTGGGCGAGGCGCAAGTGCGCGACCTTGACCCTGCGGCGCTCGCCCGGTACGTGACCTACGTGGGCCTGGGCGCCCGGCTCTTTGCGGGCACGGTGCGCGACAACCTCCTCATGGCCGCGCCGGGCGTCTCCGAGGAAGAGCTCTGGGCGGCGCTCAAGATGGCCAACCTGGCCGACTACCTGCGGAGCCAGGAGGGGCTGGACACACGCCTCACCGAGGGCGCGGCCAACCTCTCCGGCGGTCAGCGCCAGCGCCTTGCGCTTGCCCGCGCCGTCCTGCATAAGACCCCGGTCTACGTCTTTGACGAGGCCACGAGCAACGTGGACGTGGAGAGCGAGGAGGCCATCATGGCCGCGGTTCGCTCGCTTGTGGCCACGCACGCGGTGGTGCTCATCAGCCATCGCCTGGCAAACGTGACGGACGCCCAGCGCATCTACGTGATGGAACGGGGGCGCGTGGCGGGGGAGGGCACCCACGAGGAGCTGCTTCGTAGCTGTGCAGCCTACGCCTCCCTCTGGCGCACCCAGTCCGAGCTCGAGAACGTGACAAAGGGACAGTCCCTTCTTCAACCCCAGGAGGTGACGGCCGATGGCGGCCAGGAGTAACGCGCGCGTCATGTGGCGCATGCTGGGGCTGGCAAGGCCCCTTGCCGGATGGATGGTCCTGGCCGTGGCCTGCGGTGTGGCCGGCTTCTGCTGCGCGACGGGCGTGCCCGTGCTGGCGGCCGAGGCGGCCCTTGCCGCGGTGGGCGCGGGCTCCCTGCCGTGGGCGCTTGGCGTCACGGTGGCGGTGCTGGCCGTCATGGCCGTGGCCCGCGGCGTGCTGCACTACGTGGAGCAGCGCTGCAACCACTACATTGCCTTCAAGCTGCTGGCCCACGTGCGCGACCTGGTGTTTGGGGCGCTGCGCCGCCTGACCCCGGCCAAGCTGGCCGGCTCCGACAGCGGCGCCCTCATCTCCACGGTCACGGCTGACGTGGAGCTGCTGGAGGTCTTCTACGCCCACACCATCAGCCCCATCTGCATAGCCGCGCTGATGGCGGTGGTCATGGGCGCCTTCCTGGGCGGCATCCACCCTGCGCTGGCGGCGATGGCTCTGGCCTCGTATGCGCTGGTGGGCATTGCCGTGCCGGTTGCGGTCTCCCGCGCCTCGGGCGGGGAGGGGCGGCGCAGCCGAGACCTCGCCGCCGGGCTGTCTGGTTTCGTCCTTGATGGCTTGCGCGGCCTGGGCGAGGTGCTGCAGTATGGCGCGGGCGTTTCTCGCCTGGAGGAGCTCGACGACAGGAGCGAGGAGCTGGTGGCGTCTCAGCGCAAGCTGCGTGCCCGTGGAGCCGCAGGTCAGGCGGCCACCACGGGAGCCATCATGGTGCTCTCCTGCGCGCAGATGCTGATGGCCGCAAGCCTTGCCGGCGCGGGCCTTGTGACGGCGGAGGGTGCCGTGCTGGCCACGGTGACCACGTTCAGCTCCTTCGGGCCCTTTGTGGCGCTGGCCAACCTGGGCTCCACGCTGCAGGGCACGCTTGCCGCCGGCAACCGCGTGCTGGACATCCTGGACGAGGAGCCGCTGGTGGCGGAGGTGCCCGACTCCGAGGGCAGGCACCCGGGCTTTGACGGCATTGCGGCCGAGGACGTGAGCTTCTCGTATGCTGGCGGCTCATCGGCGGATGGCGCCTCTGCGTCTGGCGAGAAGATCTTGGACCACGTGAGCGTTGCCGTGGAACCCGGGCAGATCGTGGGCATCCAGGGCAAGAGCGGCTCCGGCAAGTCCACGCTCTGCCGCCTGCTCATGCGCTTCTGGGATGTTGACCGGGGGTGCGTTGCCCTCTCGGGCACTGACGTGCGTGAGGTTGCCACGAGCGCCCTGCGCGACGCCGAGGCCTTCGTGGAGCAGGACACTCACCTCTTCCACGACAGCATTCGCGACAACCTGCTCATTGCGCGTCCGGAAGCCGCGGACGCCGAGCTTGAGGCCGCGTGCCGCGCGGCGAGCGTCCACGACTTCATCTGCAGTCTGCCCAACGGCTACGACACCATGGTCGGCGAGCTGGGCGATACTCTCTCTGGCGGCGAGCGCCAGCGCCTGGGCCTGGCGAGGGCCTTCCTGCACGACGCGCCGCTGCTCCTGCTGGACGAGCCCACGAGCAACCTGGACTCCCTCAACGAGGCCCAGATCCTGAAGTCCCTCTCCGAGCAGCGCGGGCACCGGGCCGTGGTCCTCATCAGCCACCGCCCCTCCACCATGGCAATAGCCGACAAGACCTACTCCATGGACCAAGGCCGCGTGAGCTAGGCCGCTCCTGTTCAACCCTCCTACCCGATTGGTAATTTGATGCCCAAGCCCCTAACCCCCGAGGCCGTCGAGGCAAAGCGCGAGCGAGAGCGCCTGGTGGTCACGCAGATGATCGGCGTCTACTGCCGCGGAAATCACAAGACCCCGCGCGGCCAGCTCTGCCCGGAGTGCGCCGCGCTGACGGAGTACGCCTCCGCGCGCATCGGCCGCTGCCCGTTCATGGCGACCAAGACCTTCTGCTCGCAGTGCCGCGTGCACTGCTACGCGCCCGCCCAGCGGCAGGCCATCAAGGACGTCATGCGCTATGCTGGTCCCAGGATGCTGCTTAGCCACCCGGTCATGACCGTCCGCCACGGCATAGACACGCTGCGTGCCAGGCAGTCACATCAATGACGCAATGAGAAATGGGGACTGTCCCTTTTTCTCATTTTTGGGAGATGAGCGAGCGTGAGTGGGTTTGTCGGCGTGTTTGACTCGGGGGTCGGTGGCATCAGCGTGCTGCGGTCCCTGGTTGCGGAGCTCCCGCACGAGGACTTCCACTACTTTGGAGACTCCGCCAACGCCCCGTACGGCGAGAAGACCGAGGCCCGCGTGCTCGAGCTCTCCCAGGACATCGTGGAGCGGTTTGTGGCGGACGGCGCCAAGGCCATTGTCATAGCGTGTAACACGGCCACCTCGGCTGCCGCCCCCACGCTGCGTCGCATATACCCTGACCTGCCCATCATTGGCATCGAACCGGCGCTCAAGCCTGCGACGGAGGCTCCCGGCCACGGCCGCATCCTCGTCATGGCGACAGACATCACCCTGCGCCTGGACAAGTACCAGGAGCTTGCCGCCACCTACGGGCGCGACTGCGAGATCATCTCGGTCCCGTGCCCGGGCCTTGCCGGACGCATCGAGCGGGGCGACCTTGCCGCGGCTGATCTGCGGGAGATGATCTGCGGCTACGTGGGCTCCTTCGCGGGCACCGTCGGCTCCGTGGTCCTTGGCTGCACGCACTACCCCTTCGTGCGCACGCAGATTGCCGAGGTCCTGGGTGGTGACGTGCGCTTTTATGACGGCGGCGCCGGGACGGCCCGCCAGCTGCGCCATCGCCTGGGGGAGTGCGGCCTTCTGGCCGATGAGGCCCACGCGGGCTCCGTGAGTTTTGCCTCCAGCGAGGACACCCCCGACGAGCTGGCCCTTTATCGTGAGTTCTTTGAGATGGAACTGTAGGAGAAACAACAGAAGGCCCGGACGTTGCCGCCCGGGCCTCTTTTCTCGCCATTTGCGCGTGGGACGTCCGTCTACTCCCTGGGCTTGCCCCAGAAGAAGAGGGCAACAGTGCCCGGGCCGGTGTGGCAGCCAATGGTGGCGCCGATGGGGTAGATGCGCACGAGGCCGTCGATGTGCGGGAACGTGGTCTCAATCCGGTGGGCCAGCTCCTCAGCGTCAACCAGGCACTCGGACTGGCTGATGAAGACCTTGCCCGTGTAGTTGCGCCCGCCCTGGGCCAGCTCCTCCATCTTCTGCAGGTCGCGTGCGATGGCTCGGCCCTTGCTGCGGATCTTCTCCTTTACGGCCAGGCTGCCGTTGGGCTCCACGTCCATGACGGGGCAGATCTTGAGCAGGCCGCCCACCAGGCCCGCGGCCTTGGAGATGCGCCCGCCGCGGATGAAGAACGTGAGGTCGCTGGAGAAGAACCAGTGCTGCACCTCGAGGCGGTGCTCCTCCGCCCAGGCCGCAAGCTCGTCGATGCCCATGCCGGTGTCGCGCAGGTCCGCAAGCTTGTCCATGAGCAGGCCGTAGCCGGCGCTTGCGCACAGGGAGTCAACGATGACAACCTTGCGGTCCGGGTACTTCTCGGCAAGCTGGTCGCGCGCGGCACAGGCGGAGCCGTAGGTTCCGGAGATTCCGGACGAGAGCGTCACGTGGAGGACGTCTTTGCCCTGCGTGAGGAACTTCTCGAAGTGGGTAATGTACTCGCCGACGCTGACCTGGGAGGTCTTGGCGTCCGCGCCGGCAAGCATCTTTGAGTAGAGCTGCGCGGGGGAGTTGGTCTGGCCAAAGTCGTCCTTGAGCATCTGGCCGTCCAGCTGGTAGTTGAAGTAGACGTAGGCAATGCCGCGCTCCTCCAGGAGCTTGCGCGTGACGTCTGCCGTGGAGCAGCAGCTAAGGACGTAGTCAGACATGGGGGTCTCCTCTCGTTCTCTTGTGCCTAAAGAATACCGCGCGCGGGCGGCGCGTGGCTTTGGGGTGCGGCGAGTGAGACTCGCAACGACTGTTGTTGTGCTCTTCACGTGTCCATCACACGCCCGGAAGAAGGCGCTCCCGGTCTCCGGCCTCCTCCCATTTGCCGACGTTCCCGCACCAAGCCGCAAACAGGTTCCAAGCTTTATGAGCACCCCGACGGGTGCCGCCGACCGGTAGAAAAACGTCGGCAAACGGTAGCAAATGAGCGGCGTATGGTTTCCCGTACAACCGTGACCGGAGCGGTTAAGACCGAAAGTGAGACGGAAGATGTTTGAGGCAGACCTGCCGTTTGACCACAAGACCATGCATCTCAAGCTGGAGGACAAGAACTTTGCCGGCCTGATGGAAGGCCACCAGAACGAGTTCAAGCCCGAGGCGAGCCAGGAGGAGCTCGTCGAGAAGTCCCTGGACAACCCCTATGGCTCTCCTAATCTCGAGGAGCTCTGCCGCGGCAAGCGCGACATCGTCATCATCAGCTCCGACCACACGCGCCCCGTTCCCTCCCGCGTGACCATGCCCATCCTGCTCCGCCGCATCCACGCCGCCGCGCCCGAGGCTCGCGTGCGCATCCTCGTGGCAACTGGCATGCACCGTCCCTCCACCCACGAGGAGCTCGTCAACAAGTACGGCGAGAAGATCGTGGCCGAGGAGGAGATCGTCATGCACGTGGCCACCGACGACTCCATGATGGAGAAGGTCGGGACCCTTCCCTCCGGCGGCGAGTGCATCATCAACAAGGTCGCTGCCGACGCCGACCTGCTGCTGGCTGAGGGCTTCATCGAGCCGCACTTCTTTGCCGGCTTCTCTGGCAGCCGCAAGTCCGTCCTGCCGGGCGTGGCCTCCTATAAGACGATCATGTACAACCACAACGGCCAGTTCGTGAACGACTCCCACTCCCGCGCCGGCAACCTCTGCCACAACCATGTCAACGAGGACATGTTCGCCGCGGCCGAGATGGCGCACCTCGCCTTCGTGCTCAACGTGGTCCTGAACGGCAAGCACGAGGTCATCGGCTCCTTTGCCGGCGACATCCACAAGGCCCACGAGGCCGGCTGCGACTTTGTGCGCAAGCTTGCCGGCGTCGAGCCCGTCCAGTGCGACGTGGCCATCACCACCAACGGCGGCTACCCGCTCGACCAGAACATCTACCAGGCCGTCAAGGGAATGTGTGCGGCCGAGGCCACGCTGCCCGAGGGTGGCGTGATCATCGACGTCGCCGGTTGCGCCGACGGCCACGGTGGCGAGGGCTTCTACAAGAACATCGCCGAGAACGACCCGGCGGAGTTCGAGCGCGCCTGCATCGAGCGTCCGAAGGACGAGACCCTGCCCGACCAGTGGACCTCCCAGATCTTCGCCCGCATCCTGGCTCACCACCCGGTGATCATGGTCACCGACCTCTGCGATCACCAGATGCTCTCCGACATGCACATGACGCCGGTCAACACCATTGAGGAGGCTCTCGAGCTGGCCTTCAAGATGAAGGGCGCCGATGCCAAGGTGGCCGTCATCCCCGACGGCCTGGGCGTCGTCGTGGCCCAGCACTAGGGCTCTCAGGCGCGTCGGCATGTGGTGCGCGGCCGCGCATCCGCGCCGGCGCGCCTTGCCGTTAAATAATCGTTGCAACTACCTAAGGAGTTACACGCGTGGCAAGCTATGACCTTCTCTATCACATGCTGTGCGAGTTTGGCAGCACGGCGCTCATGATCATCTTCGGCGTGGGCGTTCACTGCGACACTGTCCTCAAGGGTGCCAAGTACCAGGGCTCCGGCCACATGTTCGCAATCACCACCTGGTCCTTTGGCATCTCGGTGGCCCTGTTCATCTTTGGCGGTGCCGTCTGCATGAACCCGGCCATGGTCCTGGCCCAGTGCATCGTGGGCCTGGTGCCCTGGTCCTCCTGCATCCCGTACATGGTCGCTGACATGCTCGGCGGCTTTGCGGGCGCCGTCGTTGCGTGGTTCATGTACGCCGACGAGTTCCGCGCGTCCGAGGGCGTGGTCGACCCCATCGCGCAGCGCAACATCTTCTCGACCAACCCCACCGAGGGCCTGCAGAACCTCCCGCGCGACTTCTTCTGCGAGGCCATCTGCACCTTCGTCTTCATCTCCGCGATTCTGGCCGCCGCTAGCCGCGCCAGCGAGAACGTCCTCATGCTGGCCATCTGCGTCGGCCTGATCGTCTGGGCCGTCGGCATGGGCATGGGCGGCATCACCGGCTTTGCCATGAACCAGGCGCGTGACCTTGGCCCGCGCTTTGCCTACCAGGTGCTTCCCATCAAGGACAAGGCCGATAACAACTGGAAGTACGGCCTTCTGGTCCCTGGCCTGGCCCCCTTTGTGGGCGCCGTCCTGGCGGCGGTCTTTGTGCACGCCTTCCTGGGCATGTTCTAGGCGGCAGCCCAACTGGCCGCGGGCCAGCTGTCGGCTGACGGCCAACAAGGGCCGGGCAGCGAGTCTCTGGAGGCCCGCCGCCCGGCCCTTTTGCGTTTCCCTGCGCGTCTACTCAAACAGCGGCTTGGTGGCGCGGAGAAAGTCCTCCGACAGCTCCTGGGGCGTGGACGCAAAGTCGCTCCAGGCCCACCACTGGACCATGCCCACGAAGGTGGCCGCGATGTGGTGCAGAAGGAAGCTCCGGTTCATCTGACCTGCCGGCCCCGTGGGCTCCTCGGGCACCGTCCGCGCGGCGCGAGAGACTATGGCATGGCGTAGGCAGTCCGCAAACCGCCTTGACCCGGCGCCCTTGACCAGGGCCTTTACTCCCTCACGGCGCTCCCAGAGGTTCTGGAGCACCTGCTCGAGCTGCTGCTCTGGGCCAAGGTCGGAGCCGTCGTCCACCCTGAGGGCGCAGGTGCAAAGGCCGCTCACCAGCTCGGCGAGAAGGTCGTCCTTGCCCTTGAACTGGGCATAGAAGGTGGCGCGGCCCACGCCAGACCGGGCGAGGATATCCGCCACGGTGATCTTGGCGTAGTCCCGCTCAAGAAGCAGCTCGGAGAAGGCCTGCTCTATGGCAAGGCGGCTGCGGCGCTTGCGGGCGTCCATCAGGCGTCGGCCTCCACCGCGGCCGCCTCGACGGCGCGGAAGACCTCTTGGAACGAGGCTCCCGTGCACTCGCATGCCGCAACCACGGAGCCGTACTCCGGGTAGGAGCGCACGCTCCCGCTGGGCAGGACCACGCGCTTGGTGGCGATGGAGCCAAAGCGCGTCTGCACCTCGTCGGGCTGGCGACGCAGCGGGTGGCGCAGCATGGTCGTGGACCGAATGCCAATGGTGGTGGTGTTCTCAAAGACAAGGTCCATGAGCTGCTGCTGGTTTGACTCGTCGCAGATGACCTCGAGCTGGTAGCCGGGGCGCCCTTTCTTCATGACCACGGGGATGGCGTGGGCGTCGCGGGCGCCGGCCGCCATGAGGAGCTCGATGGTGCGCCCGAGGGCCTCGCCCGTGCAGTCGTCGAGGTCGCACTCGAGCTTGGTGACGGGGTGCTCGGCGCCGGGGTCGTCGTCGGCCGCCTCCTCGTCGCGGGCGTCCGCAACCTCGGCCAGCGTCACGCGCAGCACGCCGGCGGTGTTCTCGTAGGCGCGCTTGCCAACCCCGTAGCCGCAGGCCAGGATGCGATAGGAGCGCGGGAGCTCGTCGGAGGTGCGCAGGGCTGCCACGATGGCGGCGCCCGTCGGCGTCACCAGCTCGCCGTGGACGGGGGCGGGCACGAGCTCTATCCCGGCGGCGGAGCACAGGTTGGCCACGGCGGGCACGGGGATGGGCATCATGCCGTGGGCGCAGCGGATGGTTCCGTGGCCCTCGCTGAGGCTGGGTACGACGACCTGGTCAACGCCCAGGTCGTCAAGGCAGGCAGCGACGGCGCAGATGTCCACAATGGAGTCCACGGCACCCACCTCGTGGAGCATGACGGTGTCCGGCGTGGCGCCGTGCGCCTTGGCCTCCGCCTCGGCAAGCTTGCCAAAGACGGCCAGGGCAAGCTCCTTGGCGCGGGCGGTCAGCCCCGAGGCCTCGATGACGGCGCGCACGTCCGCGAGCGAGCGGTGCGCGTGGTGGTGCCCATGCCCGTGATCGTGGCCGTGAGCGTGCTCGTGGCAGTGCTCGGCCTCGTGCTCGTGGCAGTGCTCGTGCCCCCCGTCGTGGTGGTGATGGTGCTCGTGCTCGTCCGTGCCATTTTCGCCAAAGAGCCAGGCCATGTCGTGGTCGTGGTTCTGGTGCTCGTCGTCCAGGACGACGTCAAAGTCGCAGGCAGAGAGGCCGCTCTTGGTCACGCGGCTCACGCGGGCCTCAAACCCGTGGACGGGCAGGGTCGCGAGGGCCGCCATGAGGCGCTCCTCGCTGGCGCCCAGGTCAAGGAGGGCCGCCACGGTCATGTCTCCGCTGATGCCCGACGTTCCGTCAAAGATGAGGGCCCTCTGCCGGCCCTGCTCGTTGCTCATGTGGTCTCCCTAGTCTCTGTCGCTCAGATGGTTGATGAGGCTTGCCTGGTAGCCGGCCCCAAACCCGTTGTCTATGTTCACGACGCTCACGCCGCTCGCGCAGGAGTTGAGCATGCTCAGCAGCGCGGCCACGCCGCCGAGGCTTGCCCCGTACCCCACGCTCGTGGGCACGGCGATGACGGGGCAGCTCACCAGGCCGCCAATGACGCTGGCAAGCGCCCCCTCCATGCCCGCGACGGCAATGACGACCTGCGCCCGCGCCAGGTCCTCGGCGTGTGCCAGCAGGCGGTGGAGCCCCGCCACGCCCACGTCCCAGACGCGCTCGACGCGGTTGCCCAGAAACTCCGCCGTGAGGGCGGCCTCCTCGGCCACGGGCAGGTCGCTCGTGCCGGCGCATGCCACCACAATGCGGCCGTTGCCCGAGGGCTCGGGCATGCCGCCCGCAACGGCAAGGCGGGCGTCCTCGCGGTAGTCCCAGCTGGCGTCGCAGGTCATGAGCGCGCGGGCCTTGGCGGCCTTCTGCGGGTCAAGGCGCGTGACCAGCACGTGCCGCTGCCCTGCGGCCACCAGGGCGTCGACGATGCCCGCCACCTGCGCGGCCGTCTTGCCCTGGCCAAAGACCACCTCGCCCGCGCCCTGACGCACGCCTCGCGCCAGGTCCAGCTGGGCATAGCCGATGTCTGCCACCGGCGCGGACTGGATCTGCGCCAGCGCCTCCGCGGCGCCGGTCCTGCCGTCCGCGACCTTGTCGAGAAGTGCCTTGAGCTCGCTCTTGTCCATGGCCTACGCCTCGGTGGGCGTGGTCGCCGCGCCAGTGCCGGCCTCTGCCGCCTCGCGCTCGCGAGCCTCCTTGGCCGCGGCGTTCTCGCGGGCGAGGGCGGCCGCCTCGGCGGCGCTGGGCTCGATGTTGCCGTCGGTGCGCACGCGGTCGGCGGCGTCGGGGTGGGAAGCCATGAAGCGGTCCACCGTGGCGGCAAGGGACTCGGGCGTGATGGCCTCGTTCTTGCCAAAGTAGGCGCCGTAGCAGGCGTAGCTCGGCTTGTTGGCCGTGGGCAACCCCAGCTTGGCGGACTCCTCGCGTACCATGTCCTTGGTCATGCCCGCCGCGCGCAGCGGAGAGACAACGCCCAGCTCGTGGATGGCACGGAAGCCCGGCCTGCGGTCCTCGCGGTCGCTCGCGTTGGTGCCGTCCAGCAGCACGGTGCGGCCGTCGGCGCGCATGTGCTCGAGGATGGCGCCAAACACCATGGACTTGCAGTGGTAGCAGCGGTCCCACGGGTTGGCGCGCAGGTCGTCGTGGCCGTCCCAGATGTTGATGGGAATTATCTCCTGCTCGGCGCCCAGCATCTTGGCGATGGTCACGGAGTCGTCCGTGTCGCGCGTGATCTGGAGGTCATCCAGGATGGTGTAGGCCTTTACGTCATAGCCCTGGCGCAGGAGCTCTGCCAACAGGTAGCACGAGTCCACACCGCCGGAGTACGCGAGGCCATAGCGAACGCTCTTGTCGAGGTCAAACTGCATGAGGGTCCTCTCTCCGCTTGCGATAACGGCCCCATGGTAGTCCTTATCCCGAACATATCGTGCAATATGTTCGGTTTTGCAACATCTGCTTGGTTGGTCTCCCTATAATCGGGGCCATATGCAACGGAGCAGAGGAGAGATGCGATGGGCGAGAACCACATGACGCCAGGAAGACCCATGACCAGGAGGGCGTTTCTCGCCGACGCGGGCGTCCTGGCGTGCGGGGCTGCCGCCCTCGCGGGCTGCGGCTCCACGGCAGGCAATGCCGCCGGGTCCGCTGCTGCCGACCATAGTCGCGCCGTCACCATTGCCATGAGCCCCACCAACGAGCCAGACGCCGGCTTTGACCCGTGCGTGGCGTGGGGCTGCGGCGAGCACGTTCACGAGCCGCTCATCCAGTCCACGCTCATCCGCACCACGCGCGACATGTCCTTTGAGTGCGACCTCGCCACGGGCTACGAGTGCTCGGACGACGGCCTGACCTGGACCTTCCAGCTGAGGGGCGACGCCAAGTTCAGCGACGGGCAGCCCGTGACCGCCCGGGACGCCGCCTTCACGCTCAACACCATCCGCGAGTCAAAGAACGCGCAGGCAGACCTCTCCATGGTCAGGGATGCCGTCGCGCCCGATGACGTCACGCTGGTGGTCACGCTCTCCAAGCCCTACAACGCCCTGCTCTACACCCTTGCCGTGGTGGGCATAGTGCCCGAGCACGCCTACGGGCCGGACTACGGCCAGGCGCCCGTTGGCTCCGGCAGGTACCTGCTCGCTCAGTGGGACCGCGGCCAGCAGGTCATCTTCCAGGCAAACCCGTCCTACTACGGCGAGGCTCCCCAGATCGAGCGCGTGTGCGTGGTCTTCATGGAGGAGGACGCCGCCCTGGCGGCCGTGCACTCCGGCCAGGTGGACATGGCCTACACCTCCGCCACGCTGGCGGACCAGCAGGTCTCTGGCTACACCCTGGAGTCCTACCAGACGGTTGACTCGCGCGGGTTCCAAATGCCGGTCATTCCCGCGGGCTCCACGCGCGAGGACGGCCCCAACACCTACCCCGCCGGAAACGACGTCACCTGCAACCTGGAGGTGCGTCGCGCCGTCAACCTGGCCATAGACCGCCAGGCGCTTGTCGATGACGTGCTGGGCGGCCATGGCAGCGTTGCCTACAGCATTGGCGATGGCATGCCCTGGGCGAGCGAGGGCATGCGCTGCGAGACGGACCGCCCTGCCGCCCAGGCGCTGCTCGAGGAGGCCGGCTGGGCAAGGGGCGAGGATGGCACCTATGCCCGCGACGGCCTGAGGTGCGCCTTCGACCTGTACTACCCCACGGGAGACTCCGTGCGCCAGGCCATGGCAAACGCCCTTGCAGACCAGCTCTCGCAGGTGGGCATTGCCGTCACGCCGCGTGGCGGAAGCTGGGACGACCTCTACCCGCACGAGTTCAGTGACCCCGTCATGTGGGGCTGGGGCTCAAACTCCCCCTCGGACGTCTACGAGCTCAACTACTCCACGGGCACCATGAACTTCTCGTGCTACCAGAGCGGGGCGACCGACGCCTACCTTGACGAGGCGTTGGCGGCAAAGACCGTGGAGGACTCCTTCCCGCTCTGGCAGCGCGCGGAGTGGGACGGCGCTACCGGCGTGGCCCCGCAGGGCCAAGCTACCTGGGCGTGGCTTGCCAGCGTGAGCCACCTCTACTTCAAGCGCGAGGGCCTCACCGTGGCCGCGCAGAAGCTCCAGCCGCATGGCCACGGCTGGTCCATCCTCAACAACGTCGACCTCTGGAGCTGGGACTAGCGTGGCGCTGCCTGATCAGGTGACCGTCCGCGCCCCGCGCGCTTGGCGCCTGCCGCGACCCGCGGCGGTGGCCCTGAGGCTCGTGGCGCTCCTGGCCGCCACGAGCGTGGTGACGTTTGCCCTGGTGGCGGCCTCTCCCGTGGACCCGGTCAAGGCCAACCTCGGCCAGGCCGCCTACGCGCAGATGAGCGACGCCCAGCGTGCGGAGCTGGCCGAGTACTGGGGGGCGGACACGCCCCTGCCGCAGCGCTACGCCCACTGGCTGGAAGGGGCCCTGCGCGGGGACCTCGGCCAGAGCCTGCGCTTTGGCCGCCCGGTCACGGAGGTGGTGGGAGAGCGCTCCGCCAACTCGCTGGCGCTCATGGCAGGCGCGTGGCTGCTTGCAGGCGTGCTGGGCCTTGCGCTCGGCGTGGCCGCGGGTGCGTGCCGCGGTGGGCCTCTGGACCGCGCCGTGACGGGCATCTGCCTGGTGCTCTCCTCCATGCCGTCCTTCTGGCTGGGCCTGGTGGCCCTCATGGTCTTCTCCGTGGGGCTGGGGTGGTTTCCGCTGGGCTTCTCGGTGCCCATAGGCGTGGACGCGACCCGGGTCTCGTGGGCAAGCAGGCTCCATCACCTGGTGCTGCCCGCGCTGGTGCTGGGGGTGGCCAACGCGCCCTCCATTGCCCTTCACACGCGCGAGAAGACCATCGAGGTCATGCAGGGCGACTACGCCCGCTTTGCCCTCAGCCGCGGCGAGACGCATCGCCAGGTGCTGCTGCGCCACGGCCTGCGCAACCTCGTGCTGCCGGCGGTGACCCTCGAGTGCGCCTCGGTGGGCGAGGTGTTTGGCGGCTCCGTGCTGGTGGAGCAGGTCTTCTCGTACCCGGGGCTGGGCCAGGCCGCCGTCACCGCGGGGCTTGGCGGAGACGCGCCCCTGCTGGTGGCCATTGCGCTGGCCTCCGCCGTGGTGGTCTTTGCGGGCAACGCCGCGGGCGACGTTATATGCGCCCTGGTTGACCCGCGCATCCGCGAGGGGAGGCGAGAGGCGCATGGCGCAAGCTGAGCCTTCCGTTGGCGCCGTTAGCGTTGCTGGCGTCGCGCCGCTGCTTCACGCCTCCGAGGCGAGGGGCTCCGGCAACCGCAGGAGGATGCTATTGGGCATCCTGCTGGCCTGTGCGCTGCTTGCCGCCGTGGTCGTTGCCGGACGCATGCTGTGGGACGTCGCGGGTGTCACGGACTTCTCCGCAAAGGCCCTTGCGCCCTGCCCAGAGCACCCCTTTGGCACGGACTGGATGGGGCGCGACATGCTAGCCCGGACTCTTGCCGGCCTTTCTACCTCGGTCTTTGTGGGTCTATTGGCGTCGGCCATCTCTGGCGCCATTGCCCTGGCGCTGGCGCTCGCGGCCGCCCTGGGCGGACGCGCCGCGGACGCGGCGGTTGCCTGGCTGATTGACCTTCTGATGGGCGTGCCCCACATGATCCTGCTCATCTTGGTGAGCTACGCGTTGGGCCGCGGCTTCTGGGGCGTCACGCTTGCCGTGGCGCTCACGCACTGGGGGAGCCTTGCCAGGGTGCTGCGGGCCGAGGCCATCCAGGTGCGCGACCAGCCCTACATGCGCTTGGCCCAGGCCGCCGGCGCCAGCCGCCTGCAGCTTGCGCTGGGCCACCTGCTGCCGGCGCTTTTGCCCCAGCTGCTCGTGGGCATGGTGCTGGCCTTCCCGCATGCCATCCTGCACGAGGCCTCCGTGACCTTCCTGGGCTTTGGCCTCTCCGCGGACGCGCCCGCCGTTGGCGTCATCCTCTCCGAGGCCATGAGGTACCTCTCCACGGGCTCCTGGTGGCTCGCCGTGCTGCCTGGCGCGGCGCTGGTCGCCGTGGTGCTTGTCTTTGACCGGCTTGGGTCCCTGCTGCGAGACCTCGTCTCCGCTCGTGCGGTGCAGGAATAGGGGGGTGCTGTGACTCTGGAGAAGACAAAGCCCCCGATTGCGGACGCGTCGTCCGCGTCCCACGTCAACGGGGAGCTCCATCACCACCACACCCATGCGGCGGGCTCCCGCCACGTGGGCGGGCACCACTTGCTGAGCGTGGAGCGCCTGAGCGTGGCGTTTGACATGTATGACCCCGCCGCGCCCTTCTGGCGTGCCGGGCGCGTGAGGAGCGAGGTCCTGCACGACCTCACGCTGAGCGTGCATGCTGGCGAGGTCCTGGCCGTGGTGGGCGCGAGCGGCTCCGGAAAGACGGTGCTCGCAGATGCGCTCATGGGCAACTTTGCCAATAACGCTGAGGTCAGAGGCATAATCTGGTTTGACGGCCAGCGAATGGACGCCTCTGGGTTGCGCTCGCTTGCCGGACGGGGCGTCTCGCTCGTGCCGCAGGGCGTGGGCAACCTCGACCCGCTCATGCGCGTGGGCGAGCAGGTCCGCGGCGTGGCCAGGGGAGAGACTCGTGCCGCCCGCAAGGCGGATGCGCAGCGTCGCCTCTCTCTCCAGCGGGAGCTCTTTGAGGCCTATGGGCTGGCGCCCGAGGTGGAGTGCATGTACCCGCACGAGCTCTCCGGCGGCATGGCGCGCCGGGTTCTGCTCATGTGCGCCCTCATGGACTCGCCCAAGCTCGTCATTGCCGACGAGCCCACGCCGGGCCTCGACCTTGAACTGGCCGTCCATGCCCTCGATGACCTGCGCGCCTTTGCCAACGGCGGCGGGGGAGTGCTGCTTATCACGCATGACATCGAGCTTGCGCTGCGCGTGGCCGACCGCGTGGCGGTCTTCCATGACGGCACGGTCGTGGAGGAGACGGCCGCCCGGAGCTTCCGGTCTGCCGACCAGCTGAGGCATCCCTTCTCGCGCGCGCTGTGGTACGCGCTGCCCGGGCACGACTTTGCGGCAAGCGGGGAGGTGGATCATGAGTCTTGAGGTCTCTGACCTGCGGTTCTCTTATCCCGGTGGAGAAGAGCTCTTTGACGGGCTCTCGCTGGCCGTCAGCCCGGGCGAGCGCGTGGCCCTTCTCGGCGCGTCCGGCAGGGGTAAGACCACGCTCTGCCGCCTCTTGGCCGGCTACCTCGAGCCCGTGTCTGGCGAGGTCCAGGTGGACGGCTCTCCGCTCGTTGCGGTGAGGCGCCTGCGCGGCCAGGCCAGTCCGGTCCAGCTGCTCTGGCAGCACCCGGAGCAGGCGTTTGACCCCAGACTGCGCATCGGACGGAGCATCCAAGAGGTCGCGGGGCTCGACGAGGGCCGGCTGGAGGGGCTTCTCGGCGCGTTTGGCGTAAGGCCTGACTGGCTGAGCCGCCGTCCGCACGAGCTGTCCGGCGGCGAGCTCATGCGCGTGGCCATGGTAAGGGCGCTGGTCTCTGCCCCACGCTACCTGGTGGCCGACGAGTCCACGGCCATGCTCGACGCCGTCACCCAGGCGGACCTCTGGCACGTGCTCATGGGCCTCCAGGAGCGTGAGGGCTGGGGCATGGCGCTGGTCTCCCACTCCCCAGACCTGCTGTCCCGCGTGGCCACCCGCACCGTGCGCCTGTAGGAAGACATCATCCTCCGCCTCGTTAAACGATTGCATGTGTTAAGATTCCTGCTTAACGGATTCTAATGATTAACGCATGGGTGGACGGAGGACCAATGGCCGAGAAGTACCTCACGCTTGGCCAGGCCGCGCGCGAGCTGGGCGTGACCAAGGCCCGCGTCTCTCAGCTGGGCAGCGCAGGAACCCTCAAGACCGCTATGGTCGAGGGCAGAAAGCGGGTCCTTGCCGACTCGGTGCGTGCCTATGCCCAGCAAAGGCCCTCTTGCGGCCGCGTGGCATACGCCCGGTCGGGCAAGGCCCTGACCCTCATGTCGGCCGATCATGAGGTTGGCCGCCTCACGTACGACTTCTCTCGCGAGCGCCCGTTCTCCGTCGTGGAGGTGCTTGACCCCGCGCGCATGCCGCTGGGAACGACCACCTCTGGCGGCAACGTCAAGGGCCGCGAGTTCAATGACTGGTGGTTCCACCGTTCCATTCCGGATGCAAGGCCCCTGTACCTGGCCAAGCGCAGGGAGCTTGGCCTGGGTGAGGGAGAGCAGGTCTCAATGCGGGGTCACGGTCTCTCGTTGTCTGACTGCTACTGGCTTCTTCCGGACGGGGCGGACCTGGAGTGGTCTGACATCAACTACTTTGCCAACCCCTTTACGGGCTGTGACGAGGTGGACGGACCCTGGCTGGCTTCCGTGGGGCTTGACTCCCCGGACAACACCTCCGAGGGCGAGCTGCCAAAGCGCTGGGCCATAGAGGGCGGCGCGCGCGTGCTCTACAAGGGTTCGGGCTCAGATGACCAGCGACCCTGTAACGAGGTCGTTGCCACAAGACTGTTCGACCGGGTGCTCATGCCGGGAAGCTACGTGCCGTATGAGCTCGTGCGTCTTGGTGACGGCCTGGCGTGCCGTTGCCCAGACTTCTTGAACGGCCGGGAGGAGTACATCCCGGCCGTCTACCTGCGTGACTCCATGGGAGCAACGCGGGGCTCCTCAACCTACGACCGGCTGTGCCGTCATGCGGCGCGCCTGGGCGCAAACGAGGGCGAGGTCAGGCTCAGGCTCTGCGAGATGATGGTCTGCGACTCCATCCTCGCCAACGCCGATCGCCATTGGCGCAACTTTGGCTTCATTCGCAACGTCGACACCCTTGAGCTGCGACCCGCCCCCATCTTCGACACTGGTAACTGCCTCTGGTACGCAAAGACCGATGGCGAGGTTGCCGCATGCGACTGGACCTTCTCTGCAAGGCCGTTTGGACCCGAGCCACAGCGCCAGCTGGCCCTCGTGGACCGCGCCGAGTGGTTTGAGCCCGCCTTTCTTGACGGCTTTGTCGAGGAGGCAATGGCTGTCCTGGCCCGCAGCGCGTTTGCCTCGACTCCAGAGAGAGGGCCGTTCATAGAGGAGGGTCTTTCTCGCCGCGTGGCCGCCGTCTCCTCCGTCATGGAGGTCCTGGCGTTCAGGCAGGCCTGGGGGTAGGACCTGGGGCGGGTCTCGCGCGCAAAAAGGCCGCCACCCGGAGGTGACGGCCTTCAAAGTCCGGCTTCGCCCTTGGCGAGAAGGACTTACTTGTTCAGAGCGGCGTCCACGGCGACGGCGCAGGCGACGGTGGCACCGACCATGGGGTTGTTGCCCATGCCGATGAGACCCA
>ERZ1034865.157-NODE-157-length-49067-cov-16.614809_pt1 | contig 49067 bp, 45 predicted proteins | sample MGYA00520632_ERZ1034865 | MGnify/ENA primary metagenome ERZ1034865 (study PRJEB33766, sample SAMN09781738) | gut metagenome | biome: gut microbiome | host: Homo sapiens | place: Madagascar | study: EMG produced TPA metagenomics assembly of the PRJNA485056 data...
CCTTATAATTATGATTTAAAATATTCTATTTGTCAGCATTTGAGGGCATTTTTTTGATTTTTTTTCTACTAAATGATATTCTTTTGCCATGAGTTTTAAGTCTGTTGTTTCGGCGGTTTTGGTTTCATTTTTTACATTTGGTTTTTCATTTGCAAAAAGTCCAAAGATTGCGCTGGTTCTAAGCGGAGGCGGCGCAAAAGGTTTTGCGGAAATTCCTCTTCTTGAAGCCTTGGAAAATGAAGGAATCCGCCCGGATATGGTTTTGGGAACAAGCATGGGCGCGCTTATTGGCTCACTTTACGCGGCAGGCTACACTCCAAAGCAAATAAGACAAACTCTTTTGTCCATGGATTTTATGACAATTTTGAATGAACGCCCTTCAACTCCAGAAAAAATTCCGCCCGAAGCATTTTCAAAAAAAACAGACGGCATAACTCTTTCGTTTTCAATTGCAGACGGAAAATTCGGCTCCGCCCCTGGAATCATTGGCGACCAGCAGATTATCTGCGAGCTTAGCAATCACCTTAGCAGGGTTCTTGCAATCACAGATTTTGACAAGCTTCCGATTCCGTTCAGGGCAATTGGAACAGACGCTATTTCTGGCAGGGAACTAATATTTAAAAGCGGCTCGCTTGTAAACGCGGTAAGAGCAAGCATTTCCATTCCGGCAGTTTTTACGCCAGCCCAAGTGGAAAAAGGCTTGTACTCAATGGACGGCGGACTTAGAAACAATCTTCCGCTCAAACTTGCACGGGAAATGGGCGCGGACATCGTAATTTCAATGGACGTTGCAAGCATTGTTGATACTTCTCCAGAAACTCTTTCTGACTTTTATTCTGTGGCGGTGCAGATTTTCAATTTGATTATTTCTTACAATGCGGTTGAACAGTACAACTATGCGGACATCGTCTTGCGGCCGGATCTTTCAGAATTCAGCACATTTGATTTTATGAAACCGCATCAAATTGTAAGGGCAGGAGAAATTTGCGTTCAGCAGAACAAAGATAAAATTTCGCAGATTGCAAGGCAAATTGAATCAGCTGGAAGAACACTTGAAAAACTGGACTACAACCGTGAAAGTGAATACAACAAAATGCCGGACTTTTCTATAGATAAAATTGTCGTAAAAGACATTTCGTTTTCCAAGCCAGTTCCAATTCCCGCGGAAAAAGAATTTGAAAAATTCCTCGGGAAAACGCTCAATGATAAAACTAAAAAGCAGCTTACAAAAAAACTAGGCAAGCTTAAGGAGCACTATCATCTTTCGTCACTCACTTACTCTTTAAAGCAAAACGAAGATAACTACATAACTCTTGAAATTCTTGCGAACCACTACGACAAGAACATGAACCAGATTTTTTTTACAGGAACTTCATCTGTTTCTGTCGCAAGCTACAAGCCTCAACAATATCTTTCTGTAGATCCAAATTTTACAGCAGGAGTTTTTTTGCGTACTCCAATTGAGTCCCTTTTCAGGCTTTCGTTCGGAAATGCAATGATTTTTGAAACTGAATTTTTTCCTAAGCTGGCAAACTTCAAGAACAGCATGCTAAGCCTTGACTTTAAAAATTCACTCAAATACGGAAGCTGCTCTCCAGCGACAAACATTTACTTTAACGACAGAACGATTGCGGAAGACAGAGGCATTGAGTTTTTTGGCGGAATAAGATTTAGGCACACGGATTATTTTGCAGCAAAAGCCGGCATTGCATATTCCTCAGAAAAAATAATTGCAACAGAAAAATGGCACAACACGAGCTATCTTCACAGCGAAATCATTTTTACAACGCTGCACAACGATTACGCTTCTCTTTACGGCGACAGGCTGGAATCTATTTTTAATTTCGGCGGAAAAACAGACAATATGCAAGGCGACCCAATTTACGACTTTAGATTTTCAGCGGAAAAAAGATTTGAACTTGCGGACGAAAAAAATTCAATCGGAATTTCTTCTGTTTTCTGCAGCAACAGATTTCCTTACGAGCTGAATTCCGGCTACTGTAATTTTGGAGGTGCGGACGGAATGAGCGGCTATCCAACAGGAACATTGAGACGCGACTTTGCAATTGCAGGAATTTCTTTCAGGCAAAAGATAACAAATCTTTCAGGAATACCGTTGCTCGCTGTGGCAGAAGCAAAAGCCGCGGTAAGCTCAGACTATGACCCGTTTATAGACCAAGACTCTCCTGAGGGAAGGCTTTTTGCGGGCAGAAAATTTGAAGCTGGAGGAGATCTTTACATTGTGCTTCACACGATTCTTGGAAACTTAGTCTTCGGCGGAAGCATGAACTCAAGTCTGGAATGGTGCATTACTTTGGGACTTAGATAATTCCTAAAAAATAGCAGTTTCTATTTTCATTGCAATCTTGGATATTTCTGAATCATTTTCGTCTATAATTATATCCGCATATTTTTCATAAAGAGGTGAACGCTCATTAAAAATGTCCAAAAGAGTTTCTCCCGGTTTATGGACAACCCCTCTTTTGTCCAAATCTCCAAGACGTTTTTCAAGGGAATCAAGACTTGCTTTTAAATAAACAACTGTGCCGATTTTTTTAAAATGCTCCATTGCGTCTTTTCCAAAAACAACGCTTCCGCCTGTAGCAACAACACATTTTTTTATATTCAAGCCGGAATTGATTTTATTTTCAATCTTCTTAAAATATTCCGCACCTTGCTCTAAAATCAGCTCATTGAGTTTTTTCTTCATTTTCTGCTGAATCACAATATCGCTGTCAACAAATTTATAATTCAAGAGTTTTGCAAGCACAACGCCAACTGTGCTTTTTCCGGCTCCAGGCATTCCAATCAAAATCACATTGTTTTTCATAAAGCTGATTATCATAAAAAAAATACTGCCGGTCAACCTCAAGCAGCTAACATGACAAACGCATTATAAATGTATTCAGCATAAAACTGGCTCCCAGGCACGGTTTCCTGGTTCAAAATCGCGCAATAATGCGCTACACGCTGAGTGTTGCAAAGTAACTATAGAATTGCCCGTTCACGCGGTCTCAAAAATCAGAGTGTTTTTCCCAGACACGGTTCCTTCGCGCAAACTTTACTTAAATTATTTATAATGCGTTTGCCCTGAAGCAGCTAATGCCAAACGTAAAAATTTTTTGTATATTTTGTATATCTGCTAACAGACTGAATATTCTACAGGAGAATGTAATAAAAACTTTGCCTAACATAGCGTCAATGTTTTTATTTAAAAGTTTGCGTTGCAACCCTTATTATCAACTGCATATTCGCATTTCATTGCGAATGTGTTGGAGGAATTATGAGAAAAAACTTCGGTGCAAAAGAATGGCTTTATCCTATGCCGGTGCTTATTGTGGCATCTTACGACAAGGACGGAACTCCGGACGCAATGAACGCGGCCTGGGGCGCAATCAGTGATGAAAAGGAAATAGGGCTTTGCCTGAGCGCGTCGCATAAAACTGTAAAAAACATCCTTGAGCGCAAGGCTTTTACAGTCAGCGTGGGAACTGCGGAATTAGCAAAGGAATGCGATTACGTCGGACTGGTTTCGGCAAACAATACGCCGGATAAATTCACAAAGGCGGGATTCCATGCGGAAAAGTCGGAATTTGTTGACGCGCCGTTAATCAGGGAGCTTCCGTTTGCGCTTGAGTGCAATCTCATAAGCTACGATGAAAAGACAAGCCACCTGTTCGGTCAAATCCTGAACGTGAGCATTGACGATTCTGTTCTTGATTCAAACGGAAAAGTCGATGTGAAAAAGCTGAATCCGATTTCCTACGATCCGGTGAACCAGCATTATCTTAAACTCGGTGACTTTGCAGGAAAAGCGTTCAGCATCGGTCTTGAACTGAAATAAAAAAGTCATCTTCTGTCTTGATTCTTTATCATTACTGAATGCACACATTTGTCAGGGGCTGTCTTTTAAGTTGTCAAAAATTCTTAAAAGACAGCCTTTTTTGCTAATTAAGTAGGCTGCTTTGTTGTTGAACCAAGTTTCATGTAATATGAGTCAACAATTCTTCTTAAATCGTGGATATTAGAAACAATCATGTAGTCTTCAAAAATCTGAATCTTTCCGCGGTCCATAAGACGCACAAGACAATCTTTTGCCTGATCAAGCGGAATAGAAGCCCAGCTTGCAATGTCATTTGCAGTAATAAAAAATTTGCGCTTAAAATTTCCGTCATCGTCTTTTCTTCTGGAAGTTCCGCCGGCAAGCTCATCATACATCAAAAAAACATCGCAGATTCTTGTGTAAATATCTTTTATAAGAACAATTTTAAACTGGCGGTTTTGGTCATAAATTCTTTTGCAGAAAAGCTTAAGAAGATTCATTACAATCTGCGGATTTCCAAGCACAAGAGCCTTAAAGTTTTCCTTGTTGAATTCCAGACAGGCAACATCAGTTCTAGCAACACAAGACGCGCTTCTCTGGGAATTGTCAAGAATCGCCATTTCACCAAAAAAAGCTCCGCTGCCAAGAATATCCAGACTTTTGTTTTGGCTCTTTATGCACTTTTCAATCTGAACTTCGCCATATTTTATAAGATAAAAAGTTTCGCCCGGCTCAAATTCACTTATAATGACATCACCGCGCTTGTATTTTTTTGTAAAACGGTCAAAAGCAGGAAGTGAAAACTGGTTTACAGAAAGGCTTCCAGATTTTGCGGAAATATCCTCGGAAGAAATATTATGGGCATTTTCCCTGCCTTTTCTTGTGTTCGCATTGGTAAAAAGCTTTGCAATTTCAACTTTGTTCGCAGGATTAGGATTCAGCTTTAAAATTCTAGTAAGAACATCGCAGCAGCTTTTGAACTGGCCGTCATTGTAAAAAGCGTTGGCAACCATAAACATTCCGTGTTCCGGCGAAATTGAAATACTGTTTCCGCCTAAATACTGCTCTGTTTTTTTATGAATATCTCTAAGCGACTTGCTGAAAACTCTAAGCATTTTTTCTGTGATAAAAGCCTTTGAGCCGAACATTTTTTCAAACTCATAAACTGAAAGCTGAACAACAATCGAATCAACCAGCACGGAAGCAGTTACAAGGCTCGGCATTTTGGCAAGCGCGCTTTTTACACCAAAAAATTCTCCAATATGAAGCTGCTCTGAAATTTGCTCTCCAGTTTCCAAATCCATGCTACGCAAAGCAACTGCGCCTGACTGGAGAATATAAATATTTTCGTCTTTGTCGCCTTCAAAAAAAATAATAGAGCCTTTGCTGAATTGCACAACCTTTGACATAACCTTCCTCGCAAAAACCAAAACTCTAAAAAGAGCATTGATTTGAAAAAACACCTATACTTGTTTAGTATATCACAATTTTTTTATTTATGCTACCTTGTTAAAGAGAATTCCGCATGATAGACTTGCATACACATTCAACAGCTTCCGACGGAACTTGCACACCGAGCCAGCTAATTTCTTACGCCGCAGAAAAAAAGATTTCAGCAATCGCGCTTACAGACCACGACAACATAGACGGAATTCTGGAAGCTCAAGAAAAAGCAAAAGAGCTTGGCATTGAATTCATTCCGGGAATAGAAATTTCTATAGAATGGCCGAGCGGAGAATTTCATCTTCTTGGACTGGGACTTAAAAAGCCCGGAAAAAAACTTCTTGAAACAATTGAATTTTTAAGAGGCGAACGCGATTCAAGAAACAAAAAAATAATCCAAAAACTTCAAGAACAAAATATCGACATTTCCTATGAAGAGCTTGTGGAAAAATCCGGCACAAAAACAATCGGCAGACCTCACTTTGCAAAACTTCTCATGGAAAAAGGAATAATAAAAAAAACTCAGCAGGCATTTAACTTGTTCCTTGCAAAAGGCCGTCCCTGCTATGTAGACAAAACCGGGGAAAATTTAAGAAAAGCCGTGGAAGCAATAAAAGAATCCGGCGGAATTCCAGTTCAAGCGCATCCAATGTCGATGTACGTTTCCTGGGGAAAAATGGAAGAGACAATGCTTGAAGTAAGAAATTCGGGTGTTGAGGGACTTGAAGCGCATCATCCGGGAATCAGGCTTTCTGAAGCCCGGCGGCTTGAAGAACTTGCAGAAATGCTCGGAATGCTTTCAACAGCAGGAAGCGATTTTCACGGGGAAAAAGTCCGCGCAGATAGAAAAATCGGATATTCGTCAGGCGGATACAAAATTGAAGACAGATTCTGGACAGAACAGTTAAAGCCTGCATTGGAAAAAGCTCACAGCGGAACAGACCACACATTTTCAGCAGGCTAACGCAAAATTGTAACCCAAGGCAAAATGAGTTATTATGAATACATAGCTTTGGAGGAAAAATGAAACATCTTTTAAGAAAATCAGCGGCGGCTTTGGTTGCGGCTTTTTTATTTATTTCATGCGGAAAAAATCAGGCTGTAAAAACGGAAATGTTTGCGCCAATGGCAAAAACAATGAAAATGTCGGCAAGGGCAGATTCCGCAATGAACGTGATGCAGGACATGGCGTTTGAAGAATCAACAGAGCTTCCTTCTGAATCAGAGCAGCCAAGACAAGACCGAAAACTCATCTACACAGGAAACCTTACAATTGAAGTTTCAAATCTTTCAGACTCCAAATCATCCGTTGAATCCTGGATAAAAAAATTCGGCGGATATATTTCAGACTCGTTTGAAAACACAAGCTCCATAAGAATAACGGCAAAAATTCCAAGCGGCTCTTTTTCGCAGGCAATGCAGGAATGCGGACAAATCGGAAAGCTTAAATCAAAAAATATAAATTCCAGCGATGTTACAGAGCAATTTTATGACTTGGACACACGGCTTTCAACACGCAAGGTTTTGCTTGAACGTCTAAAAAAATATCTTTCAGAAGCAAAAGACATGCAGGATATGCTCAAGATTGAAACAAAAATCAACGATGTAACTTCTGAGATTGAGAGAATGCAAGGACAAATGAACCGCTTAAAGTCGCAAATTGATTATTCTACAATTTATGTTACTGCGGAGCTTCCTGTAAATCAAAATGAAAGCGGATTTGTAATGCCCGACACAAATTCACAGCTGCGCCAGTTCTTCGCAAACATACTGAATTTCTTTGTGAAATTTATTTTCACTGCATTGTACATTGTAATTTTTGGAGTTCCTTCTGTTCTATTCCTTATGCTTATTTACTGGCTCGGATTTGGAAAAGTGGGACTTTTAAGAAAACTCTTTGCAAGAATAAGAAAATAAAAATACCCGGCATTTTTGCCGGGCTTTTTGCTTTTTGACTTTAAGCTTATCTTACTGCTAAAATCGCGCCAAGAATAATAAGATGCTGGGCAAAAGTATAAAGCCATTCAAGGAAATTTTTTGAGCCGCAGTTAAGAATTCCGCTTGCTCCAAGAATATCAGAAAGAACAATGGCAACAATCCAAACAACAATTGCAATAAGAGCCAGAACAGTTCCAAAGCTTCCAAAGCGGTCGCCAATCACAATCTTTAAAATCATAAAGACGCCAACAAGAAGTTCAATCACTCCGAATACAATTACAAGAATATTTTCTACATTGCCAGAAACAAGACCTTTGATTGCTCTTGCAGCAAAATCTCCACCGCCCTGCAAAGCCCAGATTCCTCCAACTGCAAGCATTGCTCCAACTGCAATCTGCAAAATCAAAAGCGCCGCAGTCCATCCGCTTTTTTCAGTTCTCATATTTTTCCTCCTAGAAATATGTTCAGCAATAAAATGCCTATATAAAATATAATTCAGTTTTGAGCAAAAATCCAACAGTTTTTTATTAAACTAAAAGACAAACGGATTTTTCTTTAAAATTTCAAAAACGCCTCTATCCGCGCCAAACGGAACAATGCTCGGCTGCTCGTAAACAGGACTTACGACAATTCCAAGATCAAGGCAATGCAAAATAAATTTTCCATAAAGCTCTTTTGAAATCTTCGGAAAAAGATAAGGACCTTTTCTCTGCCAGTATTTTGTCAAAGCCAAATCGTAAATAAACCAGTCTTTTTCCTGCCGGATTTGCAATGCTGAAATCAAATTATAAATTGAGCGTGTAACAGCGGCTTCAATTGGAGAAGAAAGTTTTACAGTTTCCTTTAAAACATCTTGTGGAATTTTTTCAGCCAAATCAGTTTTTACAGCAAGAATATAAATTCCGCTTGTCCAAGGAAAAGGCGGCTCAAAAATTATGCAGTCAGCATTGTCGTTTTCAAAAGAAACTTCACTCCAAGGCTTCCAGACAAAAGTATTTTGAGGACTGATTTTTACAGCGGTGGAAAGGCAGTCAGATTTTTTTGCAAAGATAAAAACTTTGCGTTCGCATCCAAAGAAAAGTGCATTTACAGATTTTTCAAGCCGACCTGAAAAACAAGTTTTAAAGCTTCCGGTTGCTCCACGGTCAATAGCATTTTTCAGCATTGTGAATGCAGAAGAGCCGCCCCAGCCCAAAATTGCCCTGCCATTTTCCTGATACAAATCTGTAAGACGCTTGCCTTTTTCTGTATACAAAAACGGTCCGCGCGCGCGCTTTACATTTCCGTACCGTAAAAAAATTTCTTCCGCTAAAAAATCAATTTCGTTCATTTGAATCTGATTATACTGAAAAAAAAATCTGTTGTCATTTGCCGACACAAAAGCGGCTGAAAATATTTTCAAGGACATCATCTGGAGAAACTTCACCGGCAACTTCACCAAGGCATTCCAAAGCATCTTCCAAATCCTGAACAACCGCATCAAGTCCGTAGCTGAAATCTTGAGAAATTTCCAAAGCGTGCGTTACTCGTTCCAGTGCTTCCTGAACTGATTTTTTTTGCCGCGCCGAACCAAGCCCGCTTTGCTCACGTTCAGTTTTTTCGCCGTCAAACAAAATGTCTTTTACTTTAAAAACAAGCAGCTCTATTCCGATATTATTTTTTGCAGAAATTTTTACAGAATCTTTCCAGACTTTTTTTATTCCATCCAAATTCAAATCAAAGGAATCGCATTTGTTCAAAACCAAAACAACCGGAATATTTTTCTGGCTTTCAATAAAATCCAAATCGTCCTTTAAAATTCCTTTTGAACTGTCCACAAGATAAAGAATGACATCCGCATCCTGGCTTAAATCTTTTGCAAGCTCAACGCCGCGCTCTTCAATTAAGTCCGAAGTTTTTCTAAGACCGGCAGTATCAAAAAGCCTTACAGGGATTCCTGCAAAATCTGTCCAGCACTCAAGCCAGTCCCGTGTCGTTCCTTCAATGCTGCTGACAATTGCGCGCTCTTCTTTTAAAAGCGAATTGAAAAGACTTGATTTTCCGGCATTGGTTTTTCCGCACAAAACAACTCTTGCTCCGTCTTGATAAAGTTTTTCAGCCTTCCAAGAAGAAGCCAAGTCTGAAAGTTTTTTCTGCGCGGCTTTTAGCAATGAAGTGTCAAATGATTCTGAAATATTTTCTTCGTCTTCTGGATATTCAATTTCAACTTCAATGTTTCCAATTGTGTCCAAAATCAGTTTTTTAATAGAAGAAATTTGCTCAAAAAGATTTCCGCTTAAACGTCCGGCGGCGCGGCTTCTGGAAGCATTTGTGCGGCTGTCTATTATTTCTTTTACGGCTTCGGCTTTTGTAAGATCAACTTTTCCGTTTATATAAGCCCGAAATGTAAATTCTCCACGCTCGGCTTTTCTAAAACCATTTTCAAGCAGCAAGGAAAAAATTGAAGTTACAACATTCACTCCGCCATGGCAAAATATTTCAACCATGTCTTCGCCTGTAAAAGACTTTGGAGTTTTGTAAACGCCAAGCATGACTTCATCAATCTTTTTGTTTCCGTTTTGAATTCTTGAATCTTCAATCCAACCGTAAACAAGAGAATTTCCTGCGGCCTGCAAAAGAGCCTTTTTGCGTGAAAAAATTTTGCTTACAAGCTCAATGCAGTTTTTTCCGCTCGTCCTGACTATGCCGATTGCAGAAGGAACAAGAGCCGTTGCAATTGCCGCTATCGGTTCTTCCGGCGTATATTTGTTCATTTGCTTCCACCGAATACAGGCTTTACATGAAGAAAATTTCTTGTTGTAACACTTGCGTTTTCGTATTCAAGCTCATTGTCCAACACAGAATTCCAAATTGAAATCATGTCCTTTGCATTTTCTTTTTTCTGCTCCAAATCCTGCAAATCGGAATCTAAAGAATTTTTTATTCCCAGACTGAACGCCGGAATCCGTTTCTGTAAATCGCATTCTTTTTCATGCCACGGAGAAATTTCGTTATACTGAGGATCCGGGCTTATGTCTTCATAATATCCGCCGGAATTGTTCCAATGCATATACCCTCTGTCAAGTCCATCGCGCACGCCAAAAATTTCACGCAGAACATAATTTTTGTCGTAATATTTTCTGTCATGCCGTACGCCCATGTAAAATGCCTGAATCCAAGGACGCACAATAATTCTGTTCCTGCCGATTATTGTGTTCCTAAACGAACCGTAAAAATAAATTCTATACGCGCGCTCTTCACAAGGCGGATACTCAAGAAAATCCTGCTCAAAATGAGACGGATAAAACATCGGACAGATTACGTCAACATATTCGCTCATAAGCTCAACGTCCTGGCCTGTTCTTGTTCCGCTTCTGTACCAGCCGTTCGCACCGTAAATATCAATTCCAATAGGAGCTTTTAAATTTTTGCGGGCATAAGACAAAAACGAAATCAATGCGCTTTCTTTTACCATGCCTTTGTCGCGCCATCGGTAAACTGCGGAATTTAAATTTTTTCCGTCGGTCGGAAATCTTATGTAGTCAAATTGAATTTCATCAAAGCCACGGGAAACAAGTTCCTTTGCAATTTCAACATTGTATTCCCAAACTTCCTCGCTGTAAGGATCAACCCAGTTTTCATCATAGTAAACAGTTTTTGTTTCAGACAAATTTCCATTTTCGTCAGTAACGTCTTCTTTTCCGCGGATTCCAATCCATGGCGAATTTGTGCTGGAATTCCAAACTGCGTATTTTCCTTTGTCATAGGAAGCTAAATTTCTGTCTTTAAAAACAACAATGCGCGCGATAAGATAAACGCCGTCTTTTTTAAATTCGCTTACAACTTGCTCCAAGTTAATTTTGTACTGAGTAACTTTTCCTTTTTGTTTTAGAAGCTGGCTATTCGGCTCAAACCTCAAAAGTCCGTAGTCATCTTTCATGTCGATTACAACAGAATTAAGCTTGTTGTCAGAAAGAATTTTTTTGTACTTTTCAATTCCCGCAGAATTTCTAAGCTGATAGACAGACGCATAAATTGACTTTTTTTTGTTTGCAAGATAAGCCCAAGGAGAAAGAATTGTTTCAGGATTTAAAAGCCAAAGCTCATTCAAAGTAACATTCGCTCCAAGCTGCGAAATGCTCTTAGGAACAAAAGCTGAATTTATAGTGTCACCTGCAGCAGTTAAATTTTCCCGCCAAGAATTAAAACTTGAAATTTCTGAAACTTCCCTTGTTTCAAGAGAAAGCGAAAGAATTTTTCCGACTGTTGAAAAAATCAAATTAGAACCATTTTGACAAAGTCCGTCAATAGCATCGCACGGATTTTCACCTTGGTAAATTTTTTCAGCTTTTTTTGTCCGCCAGTCAAATCTGTAAATGTTAGGAATAAACGACTGGGAAAGATAAATTTCCGCATAAATACTTCCAGCTGAATCGCGGCACAAAACCGGCAAAATGTCAGAAATTTCATCGACCTGCGTAAGGCTTTTCATTGCGGAAAAACCTGCGCTCACATCAATCCACTTTGGCTTTTTTTCATCGGCACGGCAATAGCTGAAACCGTAAATCGGATGCGACATAAAAACAACAACTTCGGTGCTTTCAATTTCTCCGTTTTTTCCATAAACCGGCATATGCGAAACTGCGACCGCTTTCATTCCAGATGTGTAATTGCTTGCCGAACCAAGCGACTTCCAAGACAAGCCTCCGTCACGAGTTATAAAAACTTCATCTTTTGTGGCTGTAACTAAAATATCCGGATTCAACGGATCTGCGCAAATGTCTTTTAAAAGAGGCATTTTCTGAACTATTTCTTTATTACCGTTTTCATAATTTTTTACGATTAACGAAGGAAGCCCAATATTGTGCTGTGTAAATTCTTTTAAATCCAAAGAAGAATAAATTCCTTTTTCTGTAACAAAAAACCATTTTGCCTGAGTTCTTAAAATGCGTTCAACTTTTCCTTCCGTCCACAAAGGGTCTGCAATTCCGCTCGGAAGAATTTTAAAAAGTCCTGTGTCCGTTCCGATTAAAAACGGCTCTGGATTTTCAGAGACTCTTCTTTCAAGATAGACATCCGGAAGCTTATACAAAGGCTTTGACTGGGCAAAAGAAAATCCTGAAAAAAAAGAAAAAAACGAAGCTGAAATGCACAATTTTAAAAAGAGTATACGCATGGTCTTTTTATCGGCACTTCAGCATTAAAATTTAGAAAAATTAAATTTTACTGAAGAAGCAAATCTCCGTCTTTTATCCAGCCAATTTTTCTTAATATGGAACAAAACAGCACAGAAAAAATCGCCGGAAGAACAAAGCAAACAAGAGCAAGCCCAAGCCAGTCAAAAATTCCTGGTAAAACTGCAACAGCTCCATGCGCGACCGCAGCTTGTGAAGGCTCAAACCAGCCTGTTATTATTCCAATCTGCCCTACAAGTCCGCAAGTTCCCATTCCACTTGAAACCGCAGCTCCATTCATTTGCATTTTGAAAACACAAGTCGCAATCGGGCCTGTTATAACAGAAGCAAGCGTAGGCGGAATCCATATCCGTGGATTTTTTACAATATTAGGCATCTGAAGCATTGAAGTTCCAAGTCCCTGGGATAAAATTCCGCTCCAGCTGTTTTCTTTAAAACTCATAACTGCAAAACCAACCATTTGAGCGCAACAGCCAGCAACAGCAGCTCCGCCAGCAAGTCCTGTAAGTCCAAGAGCCGCACAAACCGCCGCAGAACTTACCGGAAGAGTCAAAAGAATTCCGACAATTACAGAAATAAGAATTCCCATCAGGAAAGGTTTTAATGTTGTCGCCCACATGATTAAATTTCCAAAGGAATAGGCAGCTTTTCCAATATGGCTTGCAAAAAGCAAAGTAAAAAAAACTCCAGCCGCAATAGTAACCAAAGGAGTTACAATTATGTCAACTTTTGTTTTTTTGCTTACAAGCATTCCGCACTCGCATGAAAGAACTGCAATTATAAGAACTGCAAGAGGTCCTCCAGCTCCGCCAGAAACATTTGCAGCCGCGCCAACAGCAACAAGAGTAAACAAGACAAGGGAAGAAGCTCCCATCGCATATCCAATTCCAACAGCCATCGCCGCGCCAACAACATGAGCTTCACAGGCAAAGTTTCCTGCTGAAACAAAAAATTCAAAAACAGGATTTGTTCCAAGCCTAAGCAGCTGCTGTCCCAAAGTCTTGACAATTGTTCCGATCAAAAGGGACGCAAAAAGTCCTTGCGCCATTCCGCCCATCGCATCGATTAAGTAGCGTTTCACATACTTGTTCATAAAGAGTCCTTTAAAAATTTTTTAGATTGCTTACTTGGAAATGCAGTGATAGGAGCGTTCGTAGGCTCGTTAGGTTGTGGGATTCAACCGACAGTCATCACAACGTAATCATCGTTACAATTTTATTTTATCAGAGGAAAAAGAAAAAAACAATCCGCTGACGTTTTTGAATTTTTGTGCTATTCTTTTTTAATGTTTCATTTTATTGTAAATCCAGTTTCGCGCTCAGGGAAAGGGCTCCGTTTATGGAAAAGAAAAATTGAGCCTGTTTTGATTTCAAGAAAAATTCTATACGATGTTGAATTTTCAAAAGAGCATGGAGACGTTACAAAAATATGTTCCAAAATCAGCGGAAAATCTTCAGCGGAAAAAAACTGCACAATTGTAATTCTTGGCGGAGATGGAACTTTAAATGACGCGGTTCAAGGGATAAAAAATTTTGAAACTGTAATGCTCGCATATATTCCAACAGGCTCAAGCAACGATTTTGCGCGCGACATGAAAATTTCAAAGTCAGTGAAAAAATGCCTTGAAAAAATTCTTTCAGCAACAAAGCCAGCCGAATTTGATTTAGGCGAAGTAATTGCAGAAAAAACAAAAAGAAAATTTGTTGTAAGCGCAGGCTTGGGATTTGATGCGGCGGTCTGCCAAAAATCTTCACATTCATTTATAAAAAGAAACTTGAACAAATTCGGGCTTGGAAAATTGACATATCTTGCAATCGCACTGAATCAGATTATACATGCTCCAAAGGCGGATTGCACAGTTGAATTTGACAATGGTAAAAAACTTATCCTTCCGAAATTTCTTTTTGCGGCTTCAATGGTTCATCGTTATGAAGGCGGCGGATTTAAATTCTGTCCAAAAGCAAATCCATCAGACGGAAATATGAATTTGTGCATTGTGAACAACAAAACAGTTCTGGGAATTCTTTTTGCATTGCCAACTGCATTTTTTGGACTGCACGGAATTTTTCCCGGAATAAATTTAATAGAATTTTCAAGCGCAACATTCAAGACAACAATTCCACTTTGGCTGCACACGGATGGCGAAGTCTATCAAAAAACTTCTGAAATAACAGTCCGCACTTTTGAAAAAAAATTAAAAATATTGGGCATCTAAAAATGAATTATCAGATTGAACTTGAAAAAATTCTTTCATTGCTAGAAAAAAATATTCCAATAGAAAACAGACCAAAGCTTCTGCTTCATGCTTGCTGCGCGCCTTGTTCATCTTATGTTTTGGAATTTCTTGCTTCATTTTTTGATATAACAATCTTGTATTATAATCCGAATATTTTTCCAGATGAAGAATACAAAAGACGGCTTGAAGAACTAAAAAAATTTCTTCCTGAATTTTTTCCAGCAAAAGAAAATTCTGTAAAGCTTGTGGAAGATTATTATATTCCGCAGGAATTCTATGACGCAATAAAAATCAAGGAAAATCCAGAACTTGCAAAAGAACCAGAAAAAGGTGAGCGATGCAGAAGATGCTACGAATTCAGGTTAAAGAGAGCTTTTGAATTTGCGAAAAAAAACAATTTTGATTATTTTTGCACAACACTTTCAATAAGTCCTTTTAAGGATTCAGAAAAAATAAATCAAATTGGAAAAGAACTTTCTGAATGCGCAAACGGAAAACCAAAGTGGCTTTTTTCTGACTTTAAAAAGAAAGGCGGTTTTCTTAGAAGCCTTGAGCTTAGCAAAGAATTTTCACTTTACCGGCAGCAATACTGCGGCTGCATTTTTTCCGCAGAAAATTCTAGCAAGACTCACGGACAATAAGAGAAGACGGAAGCATAATTTTAAGCGCACATTCATCTTTTCCTGCTGTTCCAGAAACAATCATTTTTACAGCCTGTTCGCCCATCGCTTTTTTCTGTACATTCATCGTGGTCAAGGGCGGACACGTGTATTCTGAAATTTCAATATTGTCTATGCTGATTATTGCAACATCGTTCGGAACTGAAATATTTTTTTTGCTCAAGCCGCGAAGAACTCCAATCGCAACTTCATCAGAACCGCAGACAATTGCGCGTGGAATTTTTTTATCAGCTGGAAAAGAATCGATTGCATTGAATCCGCCGCTCATGTCAAAAGTTTCGGCAATAAAAAAATTGTCACGTTTTGCATCAAGATTTTTTTCAGACAAAGCAAGCTGAACTCCATGCACTCGATCATCGTCCTCGCCAATATATCCAATCTCGGAAAAACCTTTTTGAATCAAATATTCTGTTGCCCGCTGTGCAGTAGCCTGTCTGTCAAACATAACGCTGCTTAAGCCTTCATACTGAAATTCAACGCAGACAATTTTAGAAAGACGCTCTTTTATTTTGGCGATGATTTTTTTATCTTCGTCAGTTTTCAGGCATTGGTCTGTAGCAACAAGAATCAGTCCGCCGATTTCCTCTTCGTGAATCAAACTGTTAAACAAAACCGGATTTTTCAGTTCATGGAAAAACCTTATAAAGCTCACTTGAAAATTCTGCTCATGCGCTTCAAGGTGGATTCCAGAAAGAATTTCCGCATAGTACGGACGCAAAAAAGTTTCAGAGGTACAAAGGACAACGCCTATCTTATTCGCTGCAAAACCAACATCGCCTTGCTGCAAAGCCTGAGCCGCCTTGTTCGGTCTGTAGCCAAGACGTTCAATTGCATCCAAAATTCTTTTGCGTGTTTCCGGAGCAACTGAACGGTCAGAGTTTCCACTTATAACATAGCTTACCATGCTCCGTGTTACGCCGGCTTCTTTTGCGACATCGTTTTGAGTAACCGCAGATTTCATATTTTCACCTTAAGGTTCGATTTTATAGCAGATTATTACCGGATCAAGCCCGATAATGACAGCTAAATATAAATTATAAACAACTTGAATAAATATTGGAAGCCTAAGTTTTTTGAATAGTCAAGGCAAACGCATTATAAATAATTTAATTAAAGTTTGCGCGAAGGAACGGTTCCTAGGGCAAAAACACTCTGATTGTTGCGACCGCATGAGCGGGGAATTCTATAGTTACTTTGCAACAACCAGCGTGTAGCGCATTATTGCGCGATTTTGAACCACAAAACCGTGACTGGGAGCCAGTTTTACGCTGAATACATTTATAATGCGTTTGCCCTGTTTGAATAGTTGAATAGCAATGGCAAAATCGTTAGCATAAGGCAACATAAGAGGTTTTCTATGAAAAAATATTTTCTTTTAGCAATTCTGGCGGGCGCATCGGTCTTTGTTTCCGCTCAGACTTTTAAACTTTCCGGCCATGTCCGCTCTGGAATTTCAACTGCATTTGACGGCGCAAAAGGCGAAGACAATGACGACATCAATTCATTTTCCGCGGCAACTTGGACAAAGGGCGATTATTTTGGCGATGATGAATTTTCCCGCATAAGGCTTGACGGCGAATTCTTTGGAACAGAAAAAAAATTCGGGGCAAGTATAAGGTACCAATATGCAGGTTCATTTGACAAAATCGCCTTCAGCGACAAACAGATAACTTATGCAAACGCCTGGGGAAAATTTCTTGACCAAAAGCTTTTTGTTTCTGGCGGAAGAATAAAAGATATATTTTTTACTTCAACAGGATTTGAGCAATTCACATTTATCACAAAAAAAACTGGAGGCTATGCAGTTTATTCAATTATGCCTGAACTGAAAATCGGCGGAGCAATAGTTCAAGACTATTTGTATTCATATTCAAAAGGTGAAAAATTTTATCCGAGAAAAAACGGCTATGATAATGGAACAAAAGAATTCGGAAAAAACGCATTTGTAGGCGGAATAAATTTCACAAAAGATTTCTTTAGCTTTAGAGGAGCAATTGCCGCAGCTGGAGCCGGATACGCAAATGTAAATTTGAAGTTTGCAAACGGAATTAAATTCAGCGCGGAAGGAATTTACCAAAAGCAAAAAACACGAAACGAATTCAGAATGGGAAAAGCTGAAATTCAAAAAATGAAATCAGCCCAGTTTGTTTTTGTTGAAAACATTGAATACACAGGAATTGACAAACTGCTGTTGGGAATCGCAAGCTATCAGCATTTTAAAGACGAAACTTACACAGATAAAGACGGCGACACTTTGAATTTCTTCTCTATAATTCCAGCGGTAAAATATAACTTACTAGACAGCCTTTCATTCAGCGTTGAAAGCACAATCAGAATTTTTGACAGCCGGTACAAAGGAGACACAGACACTTATGCGAACATAATTCCTCGTGCTGACTTTGAAATTGCAAAAGGATTTACCGCGACTGTATACGGCGACATTTCCACAGATACCGACAGAAGAAAAAATTCCATTGGGGCTGGTGTCTGCGTTGTATTCTAAAAAAAAATGAGGATGTCCAATAAGTTCTGAATGTCATTGCTGAACAATTTCTAAATGATTGTAATATATGCATTTAGAATTTCGGGTCAAGTCTATAAAAGCCTATGAATGACAAAAAAGATACTTATTGGACATCCCCAGCTTTTATCTATTTTTTTAATTCTTTAAGAATTGCATTATAGACTGGTTTTGGCTTAAAGTCCTCATCATAAAGCAATGCATTTCCTGTTCCCGGAAAAGTAGAAGGAACCCAGCTATGCTTATCAGAAATTCCCCAAGTAATAAAGCTTGTAACATTTGGCATTTCGCTTGCTATTTTATAAAGCATAAGATAAATATTTTCCTGAGCACTTTCATAGGCTTTTGAATTCTCGATTGGAATTCTTACATCAACTTCACTAAAAGACACTGCAATGCCCAAGTCTTCATAACGCTGGATATTCTGACGGATTGCATCTTCGCTATAACTTATTCTTGCATCAAGATGGAGCTGCATTCCAACACCGTCAATAGGAATTCCTCGCTCTTTTAAATTTTTAACTAGATTATACATGGCATCTGCCTTTGGATGTCCTTTTTCTTCATTATTAAATTCATTTAAAAGCAATTTCGCATCTGGATCTACCTGATGTGCTTTTTTAAGAGCAAGTTCAATATAGTCTGCGCCAATAGTTTTGTACCATATATTTTGACGCATAGAACCATCTTCATTGAACATTTCGTTAACAACATCATATTCTGCAATTTTTCCTTTATAGCGCGACATGATTGTCTCAATATGTTCATTCATCATTTGTATAGCCTGTTCTCTTGTCCATGAACTTGAAACAAAAGGGGAATTTTGCTGATGCCAAAAGAGTGTATGCCATTTTACACGCATATTATTTTTTTCTGTAAAATCTACAAGAGAATCAATGTCATTCCAGTTCCAAAAATTTTTATTAGGTCTTAAATTTGCCCACTTCATGCTATTTTCATAAACAATGATGGAACAATCATTCTGCAATATTTTTATAGTTTCAGGATTAAAAATATCCCCTACAGTAACCGCCATTCCGGAATAAAAACCGTTGTCTTTTGCGGCATATTTAAAAGATTTTCCACAGGAACAAAGAAGTACAGTAAAAAATAACGCAATAAAAAAGTGTATTTGATTTTTCACAAAAAACTCCTTGACAATAAGGCTAAATTACAAAATTCAGATTGTCAAGGATTTTTTTAGCATATATACAATAGAAAAAAATCTAGTATTCTATTTTTGACATATCGGTAACTTCTTTGTTGTAGTCAACACCATCAACATCGAAGCCATTTATAATCAGGAAGTCGTGGCGGATTCCGTCCAAGTCAACAAGCTCGTTTACATTTTCTTCTGTAACAGCCGGCATAACTTTGTTCACTTCATCCTGAACTTTTGGATCCATTTCCCAGTCATCCATGCGGATTCTATTTTCTGAATCTACAGGAACCTTTCCGTCGGCAGTATAAAGACGTTCAGCAAACAAACGCTCCATCTGTTCAATACAGCCTTCGTGAGTTCCCTGCTTCTTCATAATCTTGAAAAGAACTCCAAGATACTGTGTGATAATCGGGATAACTGAAGATGAACGTGTAATAAGTCCCTTGTTAACACTTACATAAGCAGCTCCTCCTTTTGCCTTAAGAGCAGCGTCAATATTGTGCGCGCGTTTTTCCAAGTCTTTTTTTGCCTCGCCGATTGTTCCGTCGCGGTAAATTGGATGAGAAAGAGAAGGTCCGATGTAAGAATAAGCCAAAGTGCGGCATCCGTCTGCAAGAACATCTGCCTCTGAAAGCTGCTTAATCCATCTTTCCCAGTCTTCGCCGCCCATTACTTTTACAGTGTTCGGAATTTCATCTCCTTCCGCCGGCTGTGTCGAAGCCTGAGTAATTTTTCCAGTCATCATATCAAGAGATGCTCCAGAATAAACCTGATTAATAGGCTTGATTACTGAACGGTACATAACTTTTGTATCAGGATCTGTGCGGACAGGACTTGCCAAAGAATAAATAACAAGGTCAGCTTTTGCGCCCCAGTCTTTAAGCTGCTTTATAACTTCCGCGCGGCATTCATCGCTGTAAGCGTCCGCATTGAAAGTCTTTGTCTTTAATCCGGCTTTTTCTGCGGCCTTGTCAAATGCCATGTTGTTGTACCAGCCGGGAGTTCCGCCTTTTACCTGTGTAGGCTGCTTTTCAAATGAAACTCCGATTGTGTCAGCTCCATATTCAAAAGCTGCTGTAATTCTGCTTGCAAGTCCATAGCCTGTAGAGCAACCAAGAACAAGAACAGTCCTTGGAGCTTTTCCGCCTTCCGCTAAAGTCTTAGTTCCGCGCTTTGCTTTCTGAGCTATAACATAATTAATCTGATTTTCAGTTTCTTTTGCGCAGCCAATTGGGTGGGCATTGATACACATATTGCTGCGGATCATCGGTTTAATAATCATTTTAAAGTCTCCTGTAAAAAATATAGTTATAATTTTAAAGTCTATCTACTTTGACATTTTACGTCAATATGTCAAATCCTTTTATCCAGGGCAAACGCATTATAAATGTATTCAGCATAAAACTGGCTCCCAGACACGGTTTCCTGGTTCAAAATCGGGGCTGTCCAATAAGTATCTTTTTTGTCATTTATAGGCTTGACCCGAAATTCTAAATGCATATATTACAATCATTTAGAAATTGTTCAACAATGACATTCGGAACTTATTGGACATCCTCTGCACGCTGATTGTTGCAAAATAACTATAGAATTGCCCGCTCACACGGTCGCAGCAATCAGAGTGTTTTTGCACCAGAAACTGTTCCTTCGCGCAAACTTTACTTAAATTATTTATAATGCGTTTGCCCTGATGTCAAATCCTTTTATCTTCTTGAAAAAATTTCATCATTATGGCAATATTTTTTTGAAAATGCTTTAAGCTAAAACTGAATTTATTCCGAGGTAGTATTATGGAAATGCACCACAAAATTTACAAACTTTCATTTTATTTTATTTTTTCCCTTATAATTATTCAGGGAATATTTGCAGCCCCGAAAGTTTCAGAAAGAAGACAAAAACTCATAACATATTCGCTTTCATTTGTAGGAACAAAATATGTTTACGGCGGAACAGATCCGGAAACAGGATTCGACTGCAGCGGATTCATAGATTATGCAATTAAAAACGGAGCAGGTATTCAGCTTCCGCGCACCGCAAACGAAATTTACAACAGCAGCCGCGTACTAAAAATCGACCCAAAGGAAAAAGAGCCAGGCGACTTGATGTTCTTTAAAAACGACCCGAACTCTGACCGCGTAACACATATCGGACTTTATTGTGGAGTTTACCGCGGACCGATCACTGAATTCAACGGAAAGCGCGTTTTCGTTTCAGCAGTAAGCGACGGACCAAAAACAGGAGTTCAACTCACATTGATTAGTGAACGTTTTTGGAAAAACCATTTCTTTGGATATGGAAGAATTCTTCCGCGCACAAAAGTACAAGCTCAAAACACAAAAGCACAAAAAGCAAGAGTACAAAAAAAGTAACATTTCCAGCAAAAAGCTGTTTCAATAATATGAAAAGAGCAAAATATATATGTGCAACCTTTTATCTTTTTGCACTTCTTGCATTTACAGGCTGCGCATCTTTGGTTCAAGTCAAAGCGGAAAAAAGCGGAATGCAGACTCTTTCAGCTGAAATTGATTTAGGCGAAGTAATTACAAACGCAATAAAAGAAGCTTCAAGCGGACTAAGCGAAATTAATTCCAGTGGCGGACTTGATTCAAATAACGAGCTTGTAATTTTCGACACAAAGAAAATAAAATCCGCCCTAGAAAATTCAGAATTCAAAAATGCAAAAATTTCATCACCTGAATTTTCCAAGCTGAATATTTCTGGAACTGGAAACCTTTCTAGTTTTGCGTTTCAAAATGAAAAATCATTAAAAATAAAATTCAGCCCGGAAAATATAAAAAATTTGGCTTCAACGCTTCCCTCAGAAACACAAAGTTTTTTTGACCTTCTTATGGCTCCGGTTTTTACAGGCGAAAAAATGACTGCCAACGAATACGAGGATTTAGTCGCAGTTGTCTACGGCGAAAACCTTGCGCAGGAACTAAAAAAATCCGCAGTGGAACTTTCGCTTGTTTCGCCTGCCGGAAAAACAAAACGGTTTTCTATTCCACTTACGGATTTCCTGACTTTATCTGAAGAAAAAATTTTCTCTATAGATTTTTAAATTCCGTTGTAATGCGTTCTGATTTTGTCCAAAACATAATCTTCAAATTCATTGAGAGCAAATGTTTTCTGCGGAATTTTGGATGAAAATCTAAAGCGGCAAGTGACGGAATTTTCTCCCTGCTCTTTTTCTCCAACAACAAGAATATATGGAGTTCTGTGTTCCGTTGAAATATTCTTGATTTTATTTTTCATGTTGCTGTCGTCTGTATAAGCATTTGCACGCACGCCAAGCGATTTAAGTTCATCAGCAACTTTTTCAGCATAAGCGTTGAATTCCGGAGCAACAGGAACAACCGCCACCTGCTCAAACGAAAGCCAAGCCGGGAAAACACCAGCATAATTTTCAATCAGAATTCCAAGGAAACGCTCAAGAGAACCAAGAACTGCGCGATGAAGCATTACAGGATGATGCTTTTGATTGTCCGCACCGATATATTCAGCGTTAAGACGCTCCGCGCTTGGAAGCTGATAGTCAAGCTGAATTGTTCCGCATTGCCACTGACGGCCAAGAGCGTCAATAAGCGTGAACTCAAGTTTAGGTCCGTAGAATGCGCCTTCGCCAGGCTGAATTTCATATTCCATTCCTGCTGACTTGCAAGCCGCTGCCAACGCTTTTTCTGCGTGCTGCCAAGTTTCCAAATCGCCAACATGATCTTCAGGCATTGTGGAAAGTTTTACAAGAAGATTTTTGTCAAATCCAAAGTCTTTATAAACATCAAGAAGCAAACGGCAGAATTTAGAAACTTCACTTTCAATCTGATCTTCTGTACAGATAATATGAGCATCGTCCTGAACAAATCCGCGTACACGCATAATTCCATGCAAAGTTCCGCTCGGCTCGTTGCGAACACAATGCCCGAATTCCGCAAGACGCAAAGGCAAATCTTTATAAGAGCGGACTCTTGAATTGAAAATTTCAAGCGCGCCAGGACAGTTCATGGGTTTGATTGCAAACATACGCTTTTCGCTTTCAGTAACGAACATATTTTTCTGATAATGTCCCCAGTGCCCGGAACGCTCCCACAAACTGCGAGGCATTATAGCCGGTGTATTTACTTCCATATAACCGTCTTTACGGATTTTTTCGCGCATATAGTCCTGCAAAGTTACGTACATTGTCCAGCCATTCGGATGCCAGAAAATCTGACCTGGATCTTCCGGATCAAGATGGAACAAATCAAGCTGCACGCCAAGTTTGCGGTGATCGCGTTTGTCCGCCTCTTCAAGCATCGTAATATAATCTTTTAAATCATTCGGCTTGTAAAAGCAAACTGCGTAAATGCGTGTAAGCATCGGACGTTTTACGTCTCCTTTCCAATAAGCTCCGGCAATACTCATAAGTTTAAATGACTGCTGATTTATTTCCTTTGTATTCGCAACATGAGGACCGCGGCACAAATCAAGATAGCCGTCCTGCTCATAAGTTGTTATAACTTCGCCTTCTGGAAGCTCCTTTATAAGCTCTTCTTTGTAAGGCTGATCTTTAAAAAGCTCAAGCGCTTCTGACTTTGAAACTTCTTTGCGGATAAAATCATGGTTGCCAGAAATAATTTTGCGCATTTCTTTTTCTATTAAAGCAAAATCTTCTGCACAGACTTTGCGTCCCTCTGGAAAATCAAAATCGTAATAAAAACCATTTTCTATTGCAGGACCGATTGCAATTTTTGTTCCCGGAAAAAGATTCAAAACCGCTTCTGCCATTACGTGCGCACAACTGTGACGTATTGTCTGTAATTTTTCATCAACTGCCATTTTCAATTCCTCGAAATTCTATACTATTAGCATCATAGATTATTCTTTTTTTATTTATATTTCAACAAGGCATTAAGCGACATCTATTTTTTCTATATGCGCGCCAAGTGATTTTAAGCGTTCCACAAGGTTTTCGTAGCCGCGTTCAATCTGATACACATTGCTAATCCGGCTTTCTCCACGGGCGCAAAGAGCCGCAATAACCATTGCCATTCCAGCACGGACATCAGGAGAAACAAGATGCTCGCCATGAAGAGAACTTGGACCAGCGACAACTGCACGGTGAGGATCGCAAAGTGTAATGCGCGCGCCCATGCTTATAAGCTTGTCCACAAAGAACATTCGGCTTTCAAACATTTTTTCAAAAATCAAAACAGTTCCCTCAACCTGGGTTGCAACAACTGTCATAATCGAAGTTAAATCCGGCGGAAATCCCGGCCAAGGACTGTCATCAATTTTTGGAATCATTCCGCCTAAATCTGTGTTCACTTTCATTTCCTGATCTGCAGAAACTGTAAGAACATCTTCTTCAATATCCCAGCGGATTCCAAGTTTATTAAAAGAAATCCGCAGCGGACGCAAATCATTTACACGGATTCCTTCAATCTTTATAGAGCCATGAGTGGCGGCAGCAAGTCCAATGAACGAACCTATTTCCATAAAATCCGGACCAATCGAAAAATCGCAGCCCTTGAGTTTTTTAACACCTTCAATCTTTAAAATATTTGATCCGACTCCTGAAATTTTTGCGCCCATTGCATTCAGCATATTGCATAAATCCTGAACATGAGGCTCGCTAGCCGCATTTGTAATTTCTGTTGAACCTTCCGCAAGAACAGCCGCCATAACAGCATTTTCTGTGGCAGTAACAGAAGTTTCGTCAAGGAAAATATCAGAGCCAACAAGCTTATTCGCGCTGAACTCAAATTTTCTATCTATTGAAACACGCGCGCCAAGCTCCTCAAGCGCAAGAAAATGAGTGTCAAGACGGCGGCGGCCAATGACATCTCCACCAGGAGGCGGCATTATAGCTTTTCCAGTGCGGGCAAGCAAAGGTCCTGCAAAAAGAATTGAAGCGCGGATTTTCTTGCTAAGCTCGGGAGGAATATCATTGCGTGATATTTCAGAAGCATTTATTTCCCACGCATTTTCAGAAAGCTTTTCAACTTTTGCGCCAAACGACTGCAAGATCAAAAGCATAACGCCTGTATCTTCAATTTCTGGAATATTTCGTAAAATAACTTTTTCGGAAGTAAGCAAGGAAGCCGCAATGCAAGGAAGAGCCGCATTTTTGTTTCCGCTTGCTTTTATAGTTCCCTTTATCGGAAAACCGCCTTCTATTCTATATTCATACATAGCGCAATTATAAACAGATTTTGAATGAATTTCAATTTGGGCAAAATATTATCTGCGGAAAATCTTCACCACAGCAAAGATGAACTAGAACTTCAACTGCTTTTATCATCTGGTCAAGGCTAGCCCATTCATTGCGTGAATGAAAATTGTGTCCGCCTGTAAAAATATTCGGGCAAGGAATTCCCATTTCCGTAAGCCTGGAACCGTCAGTGCCACCACGAATCGGAGTAAAAACCGGCTCGATTCCGCTTGCTTTATATGCTGAAATGAGCCTCTCTGCGACTTTCGGATTCTTGTCCAGATTTTCTTTCATGTTCAAATATTGCTGCGTATGCAAAACTTCAGCCTTTCCGCCAAAAAGCTCAGAAACAGCTTTTGCAAGAAGCTCAACCGTAGATTTTCTTTTTTCCATTCCATCCGCAGAAAAATCGCGGAGCAAAAGAGAAACCTTTGATTCTTCTATAGAACCTTCAATTGAAATCGGCGCAAAAAATCCTTGCCTGCCGTCTGTTGTTTCCGGGCGTTCTCCAGCAGGAAGATTTGAAACAAAGGATGAAGCCATGCTGATTGCGTTTACCATTGTGCCACGCGCAGTTCCAGTGTGAGTCGCATTTCCCTTGAACACAACGTCGCTCCTGAACGCATTAAAACATTCTGTTTCAAGCTCGCCGATATGTCCGCCGTCCACAGTGTAAGCGCATTTTGACTTTAAAAGCTCAAGCGGAACTTTATCCATGCCGTGTCCTGTTTCTTCATCCGGGGAAAAAATAACTTCAATCGCAGGATGCTTTAATTCCGAATGGATAAAAAGATATTCAAGGCACGAAACAATTTCCGCAACGCCGGCTTTATCATCCGCACCAAGCAATGTTGTTCCGTCTCCCGTTATAATTGTTTCGACATTTTTTGCAGCAAGAGAAAGTGCTGAATCTTTTTGCGGATCAAGTTCTGCGCCGCAAAGAATAATTTTTCCACCTGAATAGTTTTTGTGAATCTTTGGATTTACGTTTTTTCCGGAAACTTCTTCAGAAGTATCTATGTGTGCAAGAAGACAAATTGAAGATTCCGCGGAACCGTTCGCAGGAAGAATTCCATAAGTATAGCAATGCTCCGTTGTCTGGACATTTTCAAGTCCAAGCGATTTTAATTCAGCGCACAAAACAGAAGCCATTTCGTTCTGACCGGAAGTGCTGGGCATAATTCCAGAATCAGCTTTCTGAGAATCGCTTTCGCTCCAAATTTTTACATATTTCAAAAACCGCTCAAGCAAAGAATTTTTTATATTTAGTTTATCTTCCATAATAATTTTAAGTATACAAGTTACTTTTAAAAATTGCAATTTTCGAAAACAGCAGCTCAACTAACTTTTATTTTTTACGCGTAAGCAAAATTTTTTCAAGAAGCAGAAGAAGCTCCGGGTCATATTTAAATGAAACTTTTTTCAGCTCGTCCAACGCTTTTTTTCTGGACAAAGATTTTTTATATCCGTCCTGCCGCACAAGAGAAACGTAATCTTCCGTCAAATGAATAAGACGCGCCACATAAGGAATTTTATCTCCATTAAGTCCGTCTGGAAATCCAGTTCCATCTTGATTTTCATGATGAAAAAACACCGCTTCCCAAAATATGCTTTTATATTCATACGGAACAAAATCAAGCTGAAAAAGTCCTCTTGCAACATGAGTGCGCAAAAAAATTTCTTCTTTTCTGCTTAAAACTTCCGAATGAAAAAGCGACTGCTTGAATTCCAAATAACCAGCATCGTAAACCATTGCCGCTGCATAAAAAAGAATCCGCTCCAAAGGCTCCTTGTCTTTTAAAAGACTAAATACAATCATGCTGACTTTTTTTGAATTTGATTTTCTGTTTGTATAAGAATCAATTACAGATCCAAGAACAACGCATTGACGCACAAGGTTAAAAAGTTTTTTTCTAAGCTCAGGCTCGATTTTTTCCAAGTCTTTTGAAACTGGAAGATTCTTTAAATATCTTTTCGCTGAAATTCTTCTTTTAAAATGAAGAGCAAGACCAAAGACAATAAAAGCAAACAAGTTGCAGACAAAAATAAAAAAAGCAACCTTTGTCAAAAACAAAACAAGAGCGGCAGGAATTCCCGGAATCAAATCCTGAATAAAAGGAATAATTTCTGTCAGAACATCGTCGTTTTCGCCCATTTAAAAGATTCTACCATGCGCAAAGCAAATTTTCAACAAAACAAAAATGCCGCCTGCCTAGCAAAAATTTTACTGGGCAAACGGCATAAAAAATTTCTTAATTTAAATTCATTAAATTAGAAAGAATAGCTCCAGGAAAGCGGAATTGAAATAAATGAATCTCCGTCGCAAGTTTCGTAGTTCAAGCCAGCAGAGAATGTATGGTTTCCGAAAGTATATGCAACATTAGGATTTACACCGATTACAGGTTCTGCTCCGTCTGAAGTTTTGTCAAACAAGAATTTTCCTGTAACATCCGCACTCAAGGATTCTGAAAGCTCATAGCCTACACAAGCCGCAAAGTACATATCGTATTCTGAATTTTTGTCATCTGTGTTGAAAAGTGTTTCCGCAGAAAAACTCAAAGCATCAAGAGAATATTCAACAGAAACATTGAAAAGGCTCTTTCCGAATACGCCGAAATCTTCAGAAATGCTCAAATCATCAAATCCTGAATTATAAGCTTTTCCAACAACCTCGCCGTCTTCTTCAATATCATCCTGTGCTTTGCTATAAGCATAACCTGCGCGGATTAAAAAATCCTGTTCAGCAAGAGGCTTTACCATTGCGTAAACACCAAAGCCACGGTTGTCGCTGTCTGAAACATTTGAAACTGCGGCTCCAATTGTGAACATTTCTTCAAAAGCATATTCTGCGCCGAATCCAATGTTAAGATTTACAGTGTCATCATTTTCATCTTTGCTAGTGAAATAATTTACGTTGTTCTCGCCGCCAAACGGAACTGTAACTGCAAGCTTAAGACCTTCAATTGGTGTTACAGCAACAGTGAATCCTTCTGAACCAAGATTTCCCAAAGCAACATTGTCATCGTATATCGGGAGGTAAGAACCTTCAAGCCAAACATCTTCATGGAATCCAAGGGCAACCATTTCAACTGGGCGGTATTCAACGAACCAGCTTACATCGTCCCAGGCAAAACCAAAGTTTCTGTCGTTCCAGTCGTCAAGAATGAAAGTAACATCAAGCTCTGCATCTACTTTTTCTGAAGTGAAAGTCGCAACAACATTTTCTTCAAGTCCGGCAAAGTCCTTTGTTGTTTCGTCTTCACCGCCATTGTAAACTTTTCCTTTTCTGATTGCTGTAACGTCAGAAGAAAGTTCGTTTGTGAATTCCACAGTCTGTGCAAATGCGGAAACAGAAAGTAAAGAGGCCGCGGCAAAAGCAACAGCACCCTTAAAATTGATTTTCATAGATACTCCTCGAACAAAAAGTTAAACAAAGCCAGATATTATTAGTTTAAGCTAACTTTTGTTTACAAGGACTAACTTAAACAAAATCAGTTGTTTTGTCAATCTGAATTTTCAATAAAATTACTTTTTCCAGCCGTCATATTTTTCGCATTCAAGAATTTTTTTCGCATTTGCCACACGTTCCGCGGAAGGACTTTCTGTATCTTTTAAAACGTAGTCAATGCCAAGGTCCTTGTATTTCATTGCGCCAAGTCCGTGGTAAGGAAGAATTTCCACACGCTGAACATTCGAAAGTGTGCGGATAAAATCTCTTGTGCGCAAAAGATATTCATCGTTATCTGTAATGCCCGGAACAAGAACATGGCGAATCCAGATTGGCTTTTTTATTTCGTCAAGATAGCGGAACATTTCAATTATATTTTTTCCAGTGCGACCGGTAAGCTTTATGTGTTCCTCTTCATCAATGTGCTTAATGTCCATCAGAAGAATGTCTGTAACTTCCATAAGCTTTTTGAATTTTTCAAACCACTCGCCTTCTTTTGTGAACGGACCACCGGCAGTGTCGATGCAAGTGTTGACTCCTTTTTCCTTTGCCTTTGTAAAAAGCTCAAGCAAAAAATCAAGCTGCATTAAAGGCTCGCCGCCAGAAACCGTGATTCCGCCTTTTGCGCCCCAATAAGCCTTGCAACTCAAAGCTTCATTTAAAAGCTCATCCGCAGTGTAAAGCTTGCCCTTTGCCATGTCCCAAGTGTCCGGGTTGTGGCAATATTTGCATCTTAAAGGACAGCCTGAAAAAAAGATTATAAAGCGAACGCCCGGTCCGTCCACAGAACCAAAAGATTCCAGCTGATGAATATATCCTTGCATATTACTCCTTCCGCAGTCCAACCCGCGGCAGTCTAGTTTATTTAATTATTGGAAAGAGTTTAGCATTTATCAAGCGGCATGTCAGCGGCAAAAAAAAAGCCCCGGAACTTTTCCGGGGGCAAAGGCTAAGCTAATTATGCAAAGAAACTATTTCTTTATAAAAACTTCATTATCCTCTTCGGCATCACCAAGCACCGTTAAAACAGTGCCGTTAATTGTAGCATAACCTTCAGGCTCTGAAGCAGGACAATCAACAAGACCGTTTGTTTTTTCATCAAAAATCTTTTTTATAGTCATCTTTATTTTACCGTCTTTAGTAGTGTCGCCAGAATAAGTGCCTGTAGCTACTACCATAGTTACTTTGTTCATTGTAGCTTCCAATTTAAATGTGTTATCATCATAGAAATAAACAGTTTCTGTAACAACAGAACCGTCATCTTCATCCGTTTCTGCGCTATATCACGCTGTAACAACGCTTGGATCGTCGTCATCGTCGTCGTCATCTTTGCAGCCTACAAATGCAAGCGCAAGAACCATAGCTGCCAATACAGCTGAAATTTTAGCAAACTTTCTCATAAGTTCACTCCTTAAAAAATAGATTACGCTGAAAAAATTCAGCAGCCTCTATTGTACCCCCCCCGGGATTTGTCAAGTACTTTTATAAATTTTTGTTAATTTTTTTTCATTTAGCCCATTTTTCCATCCCCTCCCCGCTTTATAGACTGAAAAAAAACGATGTAGTATTATGAAACCATGGAAGCACCAAAAATGCCGGATTATGCGGTTCTGAGCAGCTGCGGAAAATACACATCATTCACTTTTAAGAACCACAGCATAAGATTCAGAACCTCAGCCGCGCTGAAAAAATACACAGAAGTCAAAAAATGGGATTCAGGCTATCTGGTTGTAACCGCGGACTACAAAAAACTCGGTCTCACAGAAGAATACATCGACCTGATTCCAATTCTGAAAGATTTGCATTTTAATGAAAAAGAATTTCTAGCCCCGATAAAGGAAGTGAAAATTGAATACTGAAAAAATCAAGGAACTGGCAGACAACGCGGAAGTAATCATCTGCGGATACGCATTCTCAAAATGTGAAAACGGATTCTACAAAAAATAAAAAAGGAACAGAATATGAAATTCATCTCGTGGAACGTGAACGGACTTCGCGCCGTGATGGGAAAAAACTTTATGGAGGCGTTCGGCTCGCTCGACGCGGATTTTTTCTGCTTGCAGGAGACAAAACTCCAGGCCGGGCAGATTCAGATGGAGCTCCCAGGCTATCATCAGTTCTGGAACTACGCCGAAAAAAAAGGCTACTCAGGAACAGCGGTTTTCACAAAGCACGAGCCTATTTCCGCAGGCTGCGGAATCGGAATCGCAGAGCACGACACGGAAGGCCGCGTAATCACCCTTGAATACGAGAAATTTTTTCTTGTGACGGTCTACACGCCGAATTCACAGGACGAGCTTCGCCGCCTTGAATACAGAATGAAATGGGAGGACGACTTCCGCGCGTATCTAAAAACGCTCGCCCTTAAAAAAGGCGTGATTGTCTGCGGAGACATGAACGTCGCCCACGAGGAAATCGACATCAAGAATCCCAAGACGAACCGCCGAAACGCCGGATTCACGGACGAGGAGCGCGGAAAAATGACAGAGCTGCTTTCGTCAGGATTCACGGACAGCTTCCGCCACTTCTACCCCGACACCGCCGGAGTCTACAGCTGGTGGTCGTACAGATTCCACGCCCGCGAAAAGAACACAGGCTGGCGGATCGACTATTTCCTCGTTTCCGACAGCATAAAGGACAAGATGACCGGCGCGAAAATCCACACGGAAATTCTTGGAAGCGACCACTGCCCGGTCGAGCTGGATATGGAATTTTAAGCCAACGCTAAAAAAATAAAATCTCTTTGGAAATTTATAAGCATGATTCTACTGATAATTGACACGCAAAAAGCAATAACAAACAAAAATTTGTATAACTTTAAACAGTTTAAAAAAAACATTTTGCTTTTAATTTCAGAATCAAGAAAAAACAATATCGAAGTTATTTTTACAAGACATGATGATGGTCCAGGCACAGAACTTTCAAAAGGAACTGAAGGATTTGAAATCTACGAGCCTTTTAAACCTAAACCGGAAGAAAAAGTTTTTGACAAAACCGCAAACAGTCCATTTAAAGACACAGGACTGCTAGAATATTTATTCGCAAAAAAAGAAACAACAATAATAGTTGCAGGACTTCAGACTGAATATTGCATTGACGCAGCGATAAAATGTGGGTTTGAGCATGGCTTCACAATAATTGTGCCTCAGAACACAAACACAAGCTTTGACAATTTCTTTATGACAGGAAAACAAAGTTACAAATATTACAATGATTTTATATGGAAAAACAGATATGCCCAGTGCTTTTCAATTGAAGAAACTGTAGAAAAAATAAAAAGCAGTAAAAATTCTCAATAAAAGGAATTTTCTACATTCAAATTTCAGCAAGAATAAAAAAGCCGCCTTTGGAAAACCAAAAGCGGCCGTTTTTATACAGTCTTAAAAGTCAGCATTAGAGGCTTGCGTGGCAAGTGCGGGCAATAACATCGTCCTGCTGTTCCTTTGTAAGGTTGATAAAGCGAACTGCATAACCAGAAACACGAACTGTGAAGTTTGCATATTCTGGCTTATCAGGATGAGCCTGGCAGTCCTTGAGTTTTTCAACTCCAAACACGTTAACGTTCAAGTGGTGTGCTCCCTGATCAAAGTATCCATCCAAAACGTTTACAAGGTTAGAAATGCGCTCATTCTCATCGTGTCCAAGAGCATTCGGGTTGATTGTCTGTGTATTTGAAATTCCGTCCAAAGCATATTTGTAAGGAACTTTTGCAACAGAGTTCAAAGACTTGATAAGACCTTTTGTTTCAGCTCCGTAAGAAGGGTTAGCTCCAGGAGAGAATGGCTCGCCGGCTTTGCGTCCGTCTGGAAGTGCGCCTGTTGCCTTTCCGTATACAACGTTTGAAGTAATTGTAAGAATAGAAGTTGTAGGCTCAGCATCGCGGTATGTGTGGTTCTTTTCAATCTTTGACATGAAAGTTTTAAGAAGCCATGTTGCAATTTCGTCCGCGCGGTCATCATCCTGTCCGTAGCGTGGGAAGTCGCCTTCAATTTCAAAGTCCTTTGCAAGTCCGCTTTCATCACGGATTACTTTTACCTTTGCATACTTGATTGCAGAAAGTGAGTCAACTACGTGGCTGAATCCTGCGATTCCAGTTGCAAATGTTCTCTTAAGATTTGTGTCTTCAAGAGAAAGTTCGGCAGCCTCATAGTAGTACTTGTCGTGCATATAATGGATTGCGTTCAATGTATTTACATAAAGACTTGCAAGCCATTCAAGCATAGCATCGTACTTGCGCATAACTTCATCATAATCAAGATAATCAGAAGTGATTGGAGCGAATTCCGGACCAACCTGAACTCCAGGTGTAAGACCTGCAGGCTCGTCTTTTCCGCCGTTGATTGCATAAAGAAGTGCTTTTGCAAGGTTTGCGCGCGCACCAAAGAACTGCATTTCTTTTCCTGTCTGAGTTGCAGAAACACAACAGCAGATTGAGTAGTCATCTCCCCAGATTGGGCGCATTACATCGTCGTTTTCATACTGAATTGAAGATGTGTCAATAGAAATCTTTGCGGCATAGCGGCGGAAGTTTTCTGGAAGTCTCTTTGAATAGAGAACTGTCATGTTTGGCTCCGGGCTTGGTTCCATGTTCTCCAATGTGTGGAGGAAGCGGTAGTCGTTCTTTGTAACCATGTCGCGTCCATCTTGACCGAGACCCGCAACTTCCAATGTAGCCCAAATCGGGTCGCCAGAGAAAAGCTGGTTGTAAGATTCAATACGTGCAAAGCGAACCATGCGGAACTTCATAACAATATGGTCAACAAGTTCCTGTGCTTTTTCTTCTGTAAGGATTCCTTTCTTCAAGTCGCGCTCAATGTAGCAGTCAAGGAATGTAGAAATGCGTCCTACAGACATTGCAGCACCGTTCTGTGTCTTGATTGCGGCAAGATAGCCAAAATAAAGCCACTGGAAAGCTTCTTTTGCATTCTTTGCAGGATTTGAAATATCATATCCGTAAATCGCAGCCATTGCCTTGATTCCCTTGAGAGCCTTAATTTGCTCAGAAATTTCTTCACGGAGACGGATAACATCATCTGTCATTGTGCCGTTTCCGCAGTTAGCCTTGTCCTGCTCCTTGCACTGGATGAGATAATCAATACCGTAAAGAGCAACACGGCGGTAGTCTCCTACAATGCGTCCGCGACCATAAGTATCAGGCAAACCGGTAAGAATGTGAGCCTTGCGGGCTTTTCTGATTTCTGGAGTATAAACTTCAAATACAGCGTCTGAGTGAGTTTTATGATATTCTGTGAAAACTCTGTGGAGCTCAGGATTTGGCTTGTAACCGTACATTTCAAGACACTGCTCAGCCATTCTGATTCCGCCATAAGGCATAAACGCTCTCTTAAGAGGCTTGTCTGTCTGAAGACCTACAACCTGCTCAAGTTCTTTTCCTTCCGGGCAAATATATCCAGCCTGATGAGCTGTAAGGCTAGTAACAACGTCTGTATCCAAATCAAGAACGCCTGATCTTTCCTTTCCGTCAAGACCAACACATTTCTTATTATGCTCAGCTTTCTGTAACTTCTGGAGCTCATCGAACAACTTGCTTGTGGCAGCTGTAGGTCCAGCCAAGAATGACTCATCTCCGCTATACTGAGTATAGTTAGCCTGAATAAAATCGCGAACATTGACTTCGCTTGTCCACAAACCTTTTGGGTTAAAACCTTCCCATTCAGCTCTCATGTTCATTTCAAAACCTCTTTGCATTGAAAAATTCAACTATAATAACTGGAAGCATTATAGACCATTGCTTTTTTTTATGCAATTGCCAAAAATGACAGTCCAATTCCCGATTTAATAATTTGTAATTATTACAATTATGATTATAAAACAAAATTAGAAAAGTTTTAATAAAAAAAATATTGTCGATTTTTATAATTTTTAGTATCTTTATTTACAATAAAATAAAATTTTTAAGCTGTCTTTAGATTTTTCAAGACAGTCAATAAAAATAGGAGTTAGAATCATGGCTAAACAGTTAGTTTACAGCGAAGATGCACGCAAAAAAATGCTGAGCGGAGTTGAGCAGATTGCCCGCGCAGTAAAAGTAACATTAGGACCTTGCGGACGCTTGGTTATGCTTGACAAAAAATACGGCGCACCAACAATCACAAAAGACGGTGTTTCAGTTGCAAAAGAAATCGAGCTTAAAGATCCATTTGAAAACATGGGAGCACAGCTTGTACGCGAAGTTTCCTCAAAGACAAACGATGTAGCAGGAGACGGAACAACAACAGCAACAGTTCTTGCCTATGCAATTGTACGCGAAGGACTCAAGGCAGTTTCAGCAGGAATGACACCAATTGAAATCAAACGCGGAATCGACAAAGCGACAGCAATCGCAGTTGAAGAAGTAAAAAAGAACAGCCGCGCAGTAAAAGGCAACGAAGATATTACTCACGTAGCCACAATTTCTGCAAACAACGACCCTGAAATTGGTAAAATCCTTGCAGACGCAATTGAAAAAGTCGGAAAAGACGGCGTCATCACAGTTGAAGAATCCAAGAACATGGATACAACTGTAAAAACTGTAGAAGGAATGCAGTTCGACCGTGGATATATTTCTTCTTACTTTGTAAATGACCGCGAGCGCATGGAAGTAAACTACAACGACGCTTACGTCCTTATTTATGACGAAAAAATCAGCACAATGAAAGATCTTCTTCCTGTTCTTGAAAAAGTTGCCCAGACAGGAAAGCCTTTAATCATTATTTCTGAAGACCTTGACGGTGAAGCTCTTGCAACTTTGGTTGTAAACTCAATCCGCGGAACTCTCAAATGCTGCGCTGTAAAAGCTCCAGGATTCGGCGACAGAAGAAAGGAAATGCTTCAGGACATCGCAATCCTCACAGGCGGAAAAGTAATCACAAAAGACCTTGGACTTAAGCTTGAATCAACAGAACTTGCAGACCTTGGACAGGTTAAATCTGTAAAAATCGACAAGGACAACACAACTTTGGTTGATGGAGCCGGAGACAAAAAGGCAATCGCTGACCGTGTTGCAGAAATCAAGAATCAGATTGAAAAGTCAACTTCTGACTACGACAAGGAAAAACTCAAGGAACGCCTTGCAAAACTTTCTGGCGGTGTAGCTGTAATCAACATCGGTGCAATCACAGAAACAGAAATGAAGGAAAAGAAATTCCGTGTTGAAGATACTCTCGCAGCAACAAGAGCGGCCTTGGAAGAAGGAATTGTTTCAGGCGGCGGACTTGCACTCATCGAAGCAAGCAAAGTTCTTGACGCGGAAAAAGAAAATCTTACTGGAGATGAAAAAGTTGGTTTCCAGATTATAAAGAGAGCCTTGGAAGAGCCTATTCGCCAGATTGCAGAAAACGCAGGTGTAGACGGAGCTGTAATTGCTGATAAGGCAAAGGCAGAAAAGAAAGGTGTTGGCTACAATGCCGCTACAGGCGAATGGGTAAACATGATGGAAGCTGGAATCATCGACCCGGCAAAAGTTACAAGATGCGCTCTCCAGAATGCTGCTTCTGTAGCTGGAATGCTGCTCACAACAGAATGCGCTATCACAGATATTCCTGAACCTCCAGCACCAGTTGCTCCACAGGCGGGCATGGATGGAATGGGCGGAATGTACTAATAGCAATTCCAAACTTTAAAGCTAGAAATGCGGCTGCGACCAATAAACGGTTGCGGCCGTTTTTTGTTTTAAATAAACCATATTTCGTGATAGAATATATCATTATAAATTACTCTTATTTTCTGGAGAATAGACTATGCAGACAACCACAAAGACACCTTGGGATTTTTTAAGCAAATACAAAGACAGCGACTTTTCAGGAGAATGGCCAACAGTTCCCGAAATGTTTTTTATAACAACAAAGCGATTTCCAGAAAGACCTTGCTTTACAGATTTTGAAGGCGAAGGCGGCTCAAAAAACACTCTTTCATATTCACAGGTAGAACAAAAAGTCAAGGAACTTGCTTCCTGGCTTACAGAAAAAGGAATTCAAAAAGGAGACAGAATCGCAGTAAGCGGAAAAAACTCTCCACAATGGGGACTTGTATTCCTCGCATCTCTTGCCGCCGGAGCTACAATCTGTCCTATAGATTACGCTCTCCATGAAGAGGAAATCAAAAATCTTTTGAACACAGCCAAGCCAAAATTTTTTTTTGTTGATGAAGAAAAGTTTCCAACCTTTGACGCACAAAATGCTGAATACAAAGTTTATTCGCTCAGCCCTAAGTTTCCAGAAAAATACGTTTACAGCTTAAAGCCCAATTCAATTGAACATGAATTCCGAAGCGCAAAAGAAGATGATCTTGCGGCAATTCTTTTTACAAGCGGAACAACAGGAAATCCAAAAGGCGTAATGCTCACCCACAAAAATCTTGTAAGCGATGCATATATCGCGCAGACCCGCATGGACATTTTTTCAACTGATGTTTTTTACGCGCTCCTTCCGATTCATCACGCTTACACAATGCAGGCGGTTTTCATAGAAAGCCTTTCCGTAGGAGCTGAAATCGTATTCGGAAAAAGCATGGCTGTTTCCCGGCTAATGAAAGAACTTCGCGAAGGACAAATCACAATGCTGCTTGGTGTTCCGCTTTTGTTCAATAAGCTGCTCGCAGGAATAATGAAAGGAATCAAGGCGAAAGGCCCGCTTGTAAACGGCGCAATCCATGCCATGATGTGGATTTCCTACATAATAAAAAAAGTTTTCAAAGTAAATCCCGGCAAGACACTTTTTAAAAGCGTGCTAAAACAAGCAAATATTCAGTCGCTAAGAATTGCAATCTGTGGCGGCGGACCTCTTGCTTCAAGCGTGTTCAAAATCTACAACGAAATGGGTATCGACTTTGTGCAAGGCTACGGACTTACAGAAACAAGCCCGATTATCGCATTGAACCCGATAAGCCGCTTTAAAATTGAAAGTGTCGGTCAGTATTTCTTTCCGTACATGGAAATGAAAATTCTTGAGCCTTCTGCGGATGGAATCGGAGAAGTAGCGGTAAAAGGTCCGATGGTTTTTAAAGGCTACTACAACATGGAAGAAGAAACCGCAAAAGTTTTTACTCCAGACGGATTCTTTAAAACCGGCGATCTTGGAAATCTAGACAGCGAAGGCTACCTTATTCTTGCAGGACGCGTAAAAAACATGATTGTTACAGAAGGCGGCAAAAACGTTTATCCGGAAGAAATTGAAAACGCATTCCAGCTTTTTACAGACATAGCACAAATCACAGTGCGCGGCTACATTGCAGACAAAGCAACAAAAAGCGAGCAAATCGAAGCCCTTGTCTATGCCAGCGACGACCTTTTTGCAAGACTGAATATAAACAGAGAAGCTTCTCCGCTAGACGAATCAGTAAAATCAGAAATTGAAAAAATAATCTCAAAAGTAAACAAGGAGCTTCAGCCTTACGCCCGCATCTCAAAAATCACAATGCTAGAACAGCCCCTCGAAATGACCACAACCCAAAAAGTAAAACGAGGAAAAATATCTAGCAATGAATAAAAGCATCTTATATCATGCAGGCAAAGAAATTGTGCAGTTTCCGGAAATCCGAAAAAGTTTATACACAAAAGATTTTTCATGGGGATTTTATTGCACAAACAACTGGAAGCAAGCCGTTCGCTGGGCAAACAGAAACAATGAAAAGCCTGTAATAAATTTTTTTGATTATACTGCCGATGAATCTCTTTCAATTTTAAAATTCGATGAAATGAATGATGAATGGCTTGAATTCATTGCCCATTGCCGAAGCGGAAAAACTCACAATTACGATATTGTAGAAGGACCGATGGCAAACGACACAGTTTGGAATTACGTTAACGATTTTATAAAAGGCACAATTACAAAAAAACAGTTTTGGGTGCTTGCAGAATTCAAGCATCCTACGCACCAAATAAGCTTCCATACATTGTCGGCATTAAACTGCCTTAATTTCAAAAAAAGCGAGATTGTATATGACCGAAGAACAGAGGAATGATTTTTTTTATGTTTGTGCGCTGATTGAATTTATTGCCAGAAAAACAAAGAACCGCCGCGGAACTGTTGTCAATGCTCTTGGAAAAAAAGGTGTTCACAAGCAGCTCTATGCCGCACCTGTAAATCACTGCCTCTCGTTTGAGCAAGTAAGCGATGAAATAATCAGGGACTACAAAATCCAGGACGGCGACTTTGAAACTGTAAAAAACTGCAAGTACGCGCTGCCCGGATTTCAGGACATAGGAAAACTTTACTGCATAATGATAGAAGACTTAGCCGTTCCAGGAACAGAAGAAGAAACACTAATCAAGCTGTTCAATTCGTTTATAAGCGACCAAATCTCAAACTTCAACACAGACCTTTACTATCAAAACCCAAGCTATCTTGAAGAATCCTACAAGGCAGGAAGACTGCTGGAATAGAATATTATTTCCGTGAAAGTTTTTACAGAAAAAAAGCCGTGCCGGATTTTGCATTTAAACGCATTTTCCAGCACGGCATTTATTTTTAGATTTTTATGAAAAAGCCAAATGTGATTATTTTTCTCCCTGATAATTTGGATCTTCATAAAAGGAATGAATCCAACTTGAAAGATCTCTTTCCCAGTCCATCATTGCCATGTAGCCATCATAATCATCATATATTTTTTCTGTGGCTTTAGCTTTAATAGGTGTATTAAAAAGCTCATACGCTCTTTTAAAATCTTCTTTCTTTAGAGCCTTTTCTGCATTATCATTCTTTTTCGCCATTTCCTGAAGATAAGGCTCATTTGGAATTTTGGCTGGTCTTTTTGATTTATAGTTCTTTATATTGCGTGGACCAGTGTCAACATTCATATTAAAACCAGGCAAGTTAGGCATATCTTCTTTTCCAGCTGATTCAGTTGTCTGCTGTGAATTGTTCTTTCCGCCCACTCTTCTTTCAATTCCTTTTACAAGACTTTTCCATTTCTGAGCAAAACAAGCAGAGGCTGCAACCATAAGCAAAACCAATACGACCTTTGATTTTCTTGATAATTTCATATTTACTCCTTCTAATAAAGTGCGAATATTATACCACCAGCACAGTGAATTGGCAAAATAACACTAAACAGTTTATTTTAGAATACAAATTGCTTTTCCAGTAACATTCTGTGCAGAATCAGCAACAAAGACATTGCCGACAAATGAGCCTCCTGAATTTGATTTAGAAATGCTTTCCAGAATAATTCCATTGGCTCCAATTTTTCCAGCCTGTTTTTTCAGTTCCGCAATCGCATAGTTTAAACTGCCCTGATCTGTAAAACCTGAATCACTAGAAGCAGAAACAATTCCAATGACTTCATAATCTTCTGGAGGCTCTGTATATATAGAAATCCTGTCAGGATTTACATAAGGCCTCTTTTTGCCAGTAACAAAAGCCGTTCCACTTGCACAAGAAAATAATATAAAACAAATAAACAGCAAAGTAAAAAGTGAAATCAGTTTTTTCATAGTAAAAATCTTCTTGAACAATCATATCATAAATATCAGCAAAGCTCATCAAAAACAGTGCCACCAGTCCATTCATTTTCTCGACCTTGAAGAACAAGAAAAATTGCCTGCGTCCTTTTCTTGAACACAAAAAACACATTTACTCTGCCTGATTTTTTTCAAGAACATCGGCTATTTCAGAAAGAATTCTTTTGTTCACAGGCGAAAGCCTGCTTTCCTGTAATTTTATCTCGTCTTTTAAATATAATTCAGACTGCATTGTCGAGCCGTCGAGCAGCTGTGAGAAATTGCAGTCCAAATATTCAGTTATCTCAGAAAGCGTGTCAAGGCTGATTTTTGTAACGCCGCGTTCAATCTGGCTGATATATCCCACCGTAACCGAAAGAGCCTCCGCCATCTGCTCCTGCGTCTTGTGAAGCATTTTTCGTCTCTTTTGAATTCTCTGACCAACAGTAAAAAAATCAACAGCCATAGCTTTATTAAACAGTTATTGCTAAAATTTTACAGACACCTTCAACTATAATTATAGTTATTACTGTTGATTTATTTTTAATTTTAAGTTACCGTTAAGAAAATAATCACCATAGGAGCTTAAAAATGAAAAGAAAATGTTTTTTGTCTTTCTTTGCACTGACGATTTGCACGCTGGGATTTAGCGCAGATGAAAGAGCGTTATTCGATGCTGTAAAAACAAAAAATCTTGCAAAAGTGAACCAATATATTTACGCAAATGCGAATCAGCGTTTTGAATATGGCGGAAAGGCTATGACCGCATTCCAGCTTGCTGTTGAAAACGGCAGCACACAAATTGCAAAAAGCCTTATTGTTGATGGAAATGCTGATGTAAATGCAGATAATGGGGATGAGCCGCCGCTGTTTATTGCTGCAAGAAACAATGATCTTGAAATGTTTGAACTGCTGATTAATTCAAATGCTAATTTAAATAAAACTTATGAAGAGCAACCAATCACACTTTATATTGTTATGCAAGCAAACGGTCACTATACCCCTTTCACAGCCACGATAATAAGAAGATTTGGCAATAAATTGACTTGGAACTGGCAAGATAATAACAAAAGAACAATTTTGCATTATGCAGTTGCAGGAGGAGACTTTGAAACTATGAAAGCGACTATATCCACTGACCTCATAGCAGAGTTGCTTTCATCAGGGCTTTGCAGTCTCTCGGTAGCAGATGTAAACGGATGGACTCCATTGCACATAGCAGCTCAAAACGGCAACAAACAGTTAATGTATATACTTCTAAGGTCAAAAGATGCAAATCAGCTTCTTAACGTAAAAGACAATGAAGGTTATACACCAATTACACGTTATATAAAAAATGCCTACAGCGAAAATCGTCTTGATATTGGTGTCATTCTGCTAGCAATGGGAAAGTGCAACTTCACACTCGATGATTTTAATTTTCCGACAGAAGCAATGTCTAACAACGGTATTTTTCTCATAGCCGAAAACAAAGACACAAGTAGAGTTATCAACTTTTTCCGCGAGTTATCAAAAAACAACAGAATGTTGGCAACACTAGAAGACAAAGACGGTATTCCGCTTCTTTGCCACGCAATTGAAAATGAATGGGCTCCAGAGATTGTGGATATTGTTATGCAAAATTACAGAGGCGACTGGAAAAAAATCCGCATAAAGGGCAGAAACGGGAAAAATGCAATCGATATAATGCGTCAGAATCATTCTGAAGATTTATATCAAGACATATTTGACAAATACTCATACTAATTTCTTTTCGGCTCTATTCATTCGGTAGAGCCGTTCTTTTTCAAAATGAGATATATAGCAATGAAAAAAATAAAACTGATTTCTATCGCTTTCGTGCTGGCTTTTATTGCCGGCTGCGCTTCGTCTCCAAAGATAGAAAATGAAGTGCTTGCTGAATCCGGCAAACAAAATCTGGCATCGGAAAAATCTGAAATTGACATCGACTCTGATGGAAACACGCCGCTAATGCGTTTTATTTCGGCAAACAGGACAAATGCAGTCAAAAGTGAAATCGCAAAAGAAGAATATTTTGACAGCCGACGGTATATTGATTTTACAAATAAAAACGGCGACAATGCGCTTCATCTTGCGGCAAAAAACGGAAACGAAGAAATTCTTTCCATTGTCGCTGAAAGCGGAATCGAGCCGGACACAAAAAACAAAGATGGATTAACTCCGCTTCACCTTGCAGTTCTTTCAAACAACGAAAGTCTAGTTCAAATAATTATTTCAAAAACAAACTGCGGCTTGAATACAGCCGACCGCGACGGAAAAACTCCTCTTATTCTCGCGGCAGCAAAGAAAAATCTTGAAATCATCTCGATTTTGCAGAAAGCCGGCGCAAACGGAAATCTTAAAGACCGAAACGGAAAAACTTACCGCGATTATCTTGACGAGGAGTTTTCTGTGTCATCAAAAACTAAAAGCGAGCCGACTTTAGGAACAAAAAATGAAAATCAAGTTTTCACAGCTCCAACAGCGCAAACAACACAGGACGTTGAGCTGAATCCTAAAAACTACGAGATAATTTTCGGCGAACATTCAAACTGCAAGCTTATTCTTGCGGTTCTCTCCCAAGATTTTTTGTCTGTGCAGTCTTTTCTCCGCTCTGAAAAAGAAAAATGCCTTGAAGAAAAAGACAGTCTTGGAAACAGTCCGCTGATGTACGCGACCGTCTTAAACAGCCACCAGCTTTTAAGGGAACTTTTGCTTTCGTCAAGGCAGTGGGTGAACGTTCCTAATATCTACGGGCAGACTCCGCTGATGGCTTCTCTCAAAAATGAAATGACTCTAAGCATGATAATGCAGAATTCTCCAAACGTGAACGCGCGCGACACAGCCGGAAACACAGCGCTTTCAATCGCAGTGATGAACAGAAACGTTTCCGTGGCAAAAAGACTTGTTCAGCACGGAGCGTCAACATCTTTTATGTATGAAGGCGGAAACAACATTTTGCAGCAGGCAGTCATAAACGGCGACTATCAGATGGTCAGCATGCTTTTGAAGAATCTTCCGAACATCGATATGTCGCACAGAAATTCCGCAGGAAAAACCGCATTAGAGCTTGCAGAAAAAGACAGCATAAAAAATCTTTTGGCGCAAAGAAATCAATAAAGAGAATCTCATAAAATGAAAAAACTTTTTTTTTCTCTGATTTTTTGTCTTTCCGCATTTTGTCTTTTTTGCGAAGACGCTCTGAAAAACTGGAATCCTGAAAAAATTTCGCCGATTCCGTCTGTAAAGATAAATCCTGAATCAAAATACGAGCAGCACAGAACCTGCTCGTTCAGCAAAGTTTTGTACAAGACAAGAATTTCTCCGCGAAACGGAGTCATTTACACTGATGTCAATTTTAAAATCAGCACAGATTCAGGAATTGTCGTCTATCAGAACAGAATAAATTCCGCTGTGCAGAACCAGTTCGAGCTTTTTCTTACAAAAGACTCGCTTTACCAGCTGGAAATTCCAGAATTCGTATGGAACGGAACTTTTTATAATGCCGATTCAAGGGCAAAAGAAAACAGACGCTTTGAAGGAGCTGTAAACGGAAATTATGTTCCAGACGGCGTTTATTCTCTTTTGGTGGAGCTTATAAACAGCAGTGAAAACAATGCAAACGGCGGAATTGTCGGCACAGACACGCAAAAGTACACAATCATTGTTGACAAAAGCGCGCCAAAATTCAACATCGCATTAAAGACAGTCTGCGATGACTTTGCCCGCTCAAAATACTCGTTTCTGATTTATTCTGAAAAAAACGAAAATCTCAAAGGCAAAACAGAAAATAATGATGAGACAGCCGTTTTGTGGCAGATTTTTTATTTATCAAAATCCAGCGGAAACGAAAATCCAGAAATGATTCATGTTCAGGGAAACGAAGAAGCTCTTTTATCAGGCGATTTTGACGCGTCAAAAAAAAGTCGGCTTCTTCCATATCAGCTTTCCGCTTTGCCAGGAGATGAGATAACGGTCGTGGCTTATGACGAAATCGGAAACTGCAAGAAAATCAAAAAACAAATTCCTTACAAAGCAATTCCATCGGGAAATTTTCTTTCAGCCCACGATAAATTTTCATTTCAGAATGCCGCCGTGCGCGCAGTTTTTGAGCATCTCGACGGAAAAACTTTCAGCAAAGAGGAAAAAATTGAATTTCTCACAGAAAATACAGACACGGCAGAAATCTTAAAGACTTACTCGCAAATCTACAAAGCGAATCTTGTTTTGATTCCTAAAAATTCAAATCCGCCAGAAAAAAGCGAAAATTTGCAAATTCCTTTGAAAATCGACAGCACAACAGGAAAAATTTCTTTCACATTTCCGTCAGATATAAAAAAAGACGATTCATATAAAGTTTACGTTTCAATGGAAAATATTCCGCTTCAATACGCATGCTCTGCGTTTTTGCTTGGAATTTTTCCGAACGTTGAGTTCTACATAAAAAATTATTCCACGGATTTTGAAGAAAACCGGCTAAATGCAAAAGCGGAATTCGCGTTCTCTTCTTTTTTGGAAAAAGAAAATTCTGTAGGCTGGAAAGTCATTGTGAAAAATGAAAAAGGCGATAAAAGCGAGACAATCGCTAGCAACGAGAATTTTTCTCTTGGCGAAAATTATGCTGGCATTTTCGACTCATCAAAAAGCGGAATTTCAGACGCTGGAATTCTTACAGCAGAGCTTTTGTTTGACAACGGAGTTTCAAAAACGCTCAGTTTTCCAAACGGTCTTGAACTTAGAAAACACTCAGATGAAAATTCCTATCTCAATATTCCAGATATTCTTTTTCCGGCAGGACGTGAAAATTTTGTCGGCGACAAAGACTTTTATGAGAAAAACTGGGAATCGCTTCACTCTATTGTAAAAATCTGGCAAATGTTCAAAGAAAAAATCGAAAAAATTAAGATTCACGCGTTTGCGAATCCGACTTCCGATTTCAGAAATCCAAAAATTCTTGCGACAGAAAATGAGAACGAGCTTATTCCGCTTTCGCTACAGAGGGCAGAATGTGTCGCGGAAATTCTTCATCTCAGCGGAATTCCAAAAGACAAAATTCAGGCGATTGGAGAAGGCGGACTTGAATGGATTGCTTCTCCTGACGACAAAGAAAACAATTTTCTTAACCGGCGCTGCAGTTTCAGCATTTCATGGAAAAACGAAATTCAAGACGAAGAAGATTCTGAAAATAATTTTGAGGAAGTTCTTTATGATGATTTTTCAAAAAGCGAACCACAAAAAGAAAAACTCGATTAAAAAACAATGGAACAGCAAAAATATGAAGATAAAATTTTTTAGGACATCAGCAAAAATTCTCGCGGCAGCCATTTTTCTTGCAAGCTGCCAGACAACATATATTCCAGAGAACGATTTTGATGTGGCTCCAGAGTTTTTTTATCAAAACGAATGGAACAAAACACTTCTGGAAGCTGTGCGCAACAACAACTACAATCTTGCAAAGGAATGTCTTGAAAAAAAAGGCAGCGCGGGAGTTTATGACTTGCTCGGTCAGACAGCATTGATGTATGCCTGCTGGAACGGAAATTTTCAGATGGTAAAACTTCTGTGCGAATGGCAAAACAAAGTCTTGTGGTTCAAGAAAAGTCCAGAAGCAAAAATAAACAGGCTTTCGCTTTACAATTACAATGCGCTTTTCTGCGCCGCATACAAAGGCGATGTTGAAATAATGAATTACCTTATGGGAAAATGCGCAGAATTTTATGGACGAGAAGACAGCAACGGAGAGAATATTCTCCACAAACTCGCAAAATCAAATTCTCCGCAAGCCATACAAAATTTTATAGAGCAAAACAGCAAATCTCAAAGAGGAAAAAATCTGCTTCTGCAAATGTCGCTAAAAAAGGACAAGAACGGATGCACGCCTTTTTTTCACGCTGTAGCAAAAGGAAATGTGGAAGCCGCAAGCCTTCTGCTTTCTCTTGATGAAACAAAGGCAGTTCTAAACGAAGGCTCGAACAACGGTTATTTTCCTTTATATATGGCGTTTGAAAACAGGAATATCGAAATGTTCCATTTTCTTATGACTCAGAGAGAATTGAACATAAATTGTCCGACTCCAGACAAGGCAGAAAACAGCGAATACAAAAGAATGGATTCTAAAACTTTCTCAATAGAAAGTTCTTCAGCATCGCTTCTGTCAAAACAAGGCGACCCGAATAAATTTCAATCAATATACAATAACCGTGTTCTTTGGCAAGAAAGCGATTTTGCTGGAAGTCCTCTTCTTTATGATGAAGAAACAAGAAAACTGTTTTCAGAGTTTTACAATAAAGTATGCGATAGAAACTGCACTGTTTACGATTTAAAGGAAATAAAAAATCAGCTTGGACTTCACATTTCAGGCGCGAGCATCAATCAGAATCAGGAAAAAGATGTTCTTTTGCAGGCTGCAGACACAGAAAGACCTCTTCAAGAAAAAATTGAGGTTTTGAAATATCTTCTTGACTGCGGAATTTCAAGCAGCACAGCACAAGTTGAATCCGAGCAAATTATTCCATACACAATCGCAAGATTGAATTCGACTAAAAACAAAGACTATCTTGAAATAATGAAATTTCTTTTTGAGAATTACACAAAATACAAAAATTTATACAGAATAACTTTTGGATTTAAAGGCAGTGACGAAAATGAGCCGTGGAAAATGATTTTAAGCTCCGAATTCATAAGGAAAAATCTTAGTTGGCAAGAATTAGAGAAAATTCTTTCTTTAATCAACTTTGCAACAGGATTCAGCCAAACTTACAGAGCAGAAGTTTTCGTATATTCAATTGCAGGCGGCGCAAACGGCATAAAAAAAGATTTTGAATATAAGGAAAAATTGTTTGACTACTTTTTTTCAAATTTAAATAGCGAACTTAACATAACTCAGACGCACATTCCAATAACAACGTGGCTTTATCAGCAAAAGTTTTATTATGGCGTTGAAAAAATTCTAAAAGAGCCAAATGTGGCAGAAATACAAAATGTAAAATCAGCTTGTTCAACAACATCTTTAGACACTTTTAAGGACATTCTCGAAAAAGACCTGACCTCATCCGATGAAGAGATAAAAAGCCATGCAAAAAAGTTTCTCGATATGTATAATGCGCTTTATCCAGAAGATGTAAAAGCGAAAAACAGCCGTGCAAGAGCAAAAACGACAACAAAGCAAACAAAGGATTCTGATTCTCTTTAAATTTTGACTTTTCCAAAAAAGTTATCAAAAATCGGGCAACACTGAAAAACTGCAATTAAAAAAACTCTAAGAACAGCTTCTCTCCTTGCCCGCGATTTTCGCGTTCGCTATAATCTTCCGCGTTGATAAAAAAAATTGAGGAAAAGTCATGGAAAAAATACTAATCAGAAAATACACGGAAAAAGATATTCCTGCGATGTGCGGAATCTGGAATGAAGTCGTTGAGGAAGGAGTCGCTTTTCCGCAGGAAGAGACGTTGACCGAAAAAACAGGCTCCGCATTTTTCGCCTCGCAGACTTACTGCGCGGTCGCCGAAGAAACTGAAAGCAAAAAAATTGCGGGGCTTTACATTCTGCACCCGAACAATGTCGGCCGCTGCGGTCATATTGCAAACGCAAGCTACGCCGTAAAATCAGATTGTAGGAGGCTTCACATCGGAGAGCTTCTCGTAAAGGACTGCCTCGCTCAGGCACACGCCGCAAATTTCAGGATTTTGCAGTTCAACGCCGTTGTCGCAACGAATATCCACGCGCGGCACTTATACGAGAGGCTCGGCTTTATCCAGCTCGGCACAATAAAAGCCGGATTCAAGATGAAAGACGGCCATTTTGAGGACATCTGCCCGTATTATAAAGAGGTTTAGTTTCCGGAATATAAAAAATATTTCTTAGATAAGAAGAATTCTTGTTATGATGTTCTATCACACACCATTCTCTTTATCTCAAACCAAAATAACAGAACGCGGCTACCCATAAGCTTATTTTTTCCAGCTGTTCTGAATCTGTAATTTCCTCTGATATTATTTTGCCATCTGTAGAGCGGAATTCAACATTAACTTTTTTTGCAAAACAAAAATCTTCAATTGCCATGTCATCCCATAGTCTATATGAATAAGCATTGTATTCGCTGTTATAGGAAATTTCATTTTCAACAATTGTTTCTTCGCCATTTTCTTTTGTAATGCTCAGCCTGAAAAATCCTGCGTTTTCGGCGTCTGATTTGCGGTTTTTTATTATCAAGTAAAAATATCCCTCATTTCCTTTTAGAAAAAAGGTTCCTGAGCCAGACAAGTCAAAAGCCGCAAGCTCCGGATAATGAAAATGAAAAAAATCAGCCGCAGAAAATGAGCGCATGGTTTCATCCTGAAAGTAAAAATCAATTTTATCCAATCGGTATTCATTCTCTCCTAAAAATGAGTCTGTCAGACTGACCTCAGAACAACCGCCAGGAATCAAATCGAGCTTGACAAGCAGACTTGCATTGTCAGTATTTTTCGTGTTCTTAAAAAAGATTTCCGCCTGCGTGATTTTTTTTGCAGAAATATTGGCGAATTCCAAATATGGAGAAGAATGCTTGCCTTTTTTTAAACAATAATTTGATGGATAAACTAGTGCAGGAACGGTAACCCCGGAATATTCCTGCCAGGCATAATTCATGGCTTTGCCTATAAAATCAGGATAATTCAACATAAAATGATAGCTGCTGGAAACATAATATTTTTCAGCATTTGTTGAAGATTCTGAATCACCGGATGAAACTTTAGCTTTATTTTTACTGCGGGCTATATTACAGGAACTCAATACTAAAAATGAAATTAACAGCAAAATGAGTTTTTTCATAGAGTCAAAATAAAATACGGGCTTTTTAAAGTCAATGGAAAGCAACTTCAACAACGTAAAAATAAACGGATTGCAGTTGTAATATCAAGTCCCAATGAACTAAAAAGATTTTCAGCTGCAAGTTTTGTTTCTGAATCAACTCTGGTTTGAAGAACTGTCATTGCCATATAACAACCTCCAGAATATTTTTGTACTACAAATGTA
>ERZ1034865.159-NODE-159-length-48615-cov-2276.388962_pt1 | contig 48615 bp, 64 predicted proteins | sample MGYA00520632_ERZ1034865 | MGnify/ENA primary metagenome ERZ1034865 (study PRJEB33766, sample SAMN09781738) | gut metagenome | biome: gut microbiome | host: Homo sapiens | place: Madagascar | study: EMG produced TPA metagenomics assembly of the PRJNA485056 data...
AGACGACCCGATATAAAGGGAATAGTTAGCAGGTTCGACTCCTGCATAGACTCCACTCATTTTTTTCGAGAAATTTAAATTCGACATATTGTAAGATTTATGAATTATAAGTGGCGTCCGCCTGATGCGTACACTATAAATAAAAGGTTCCGCGGAAACCGACACGGGCACCAATACTGGTTATAAGTCCAGCTAAAACTTAAAAGTAAAATAAACTCATAACTTAAGAGTCAAAGAAAACGGGCGAATACAATCGCTGAGAGGTTACGTCGTTTCTCAAATCTCTATAAACTGGGATATCCGGGTGAAAGAAAAGCTTTCTGCCCTAGCAGCGCTCGGAGCTGCAGGATCCAAATGGCGCTAATACTGGTTCTGCGTAACTCCAGCTAAAGGTTACGCATTTATCGCGAGATGATGAAATGGTATCATATTAGGCTCATAACCTAAATTTGCTAGTTCGACTCTAGCTCTCGCAACAACAGAATGAGGGTGTTGTAGTAACGGTAACGGATAAGTTTAAAGACTTATAGATAGTGGTTCAATTCCACTGCATCCTCATATATTGCCCATTCGCGTAACAGCTAGCGCGCCGGGCTCTTTTGTCCAATGAATAATTGAATATATAATAATGGAAAACAAAATATATAAACTCTCAGACGAACAGTTTGTTGAGTTGCTCAAGAAAAGTTCAACAATATCTGAAGTGTTGTTTAAACTTGGTTATACAGTTAAAGGAAATTCTTGGGGATATTCCCAAGTAAAAAGAAGAATGGATGATCTGAATTCAGATTACTCTATATTTAAAGGTAAATCCGCTGTTATAAACACAAACAAGTTAAACAACGTAAGAAAAGAAGATATACTAAAAGAAAATTGCAAGCATCAGCGTACAGTATTAAGGAGATATGTAATTAAAAACAATTTAATCCCATACAAGTGTGCAATATGCGGATGTACAGAATGGCAAGGAAAAACATTAAGTTTGGAACTTGATCACATCAACGGCATAAATAATGACAACAGATTAGAAAACCTTAGGTTTTTATGTCCTAATTGCCATAGTCAAACATCAACATACGGAAGCAGAAACCAACAGCTCAATAGTTCGGAATACGATATATCGGATGATTTGAGAAAGATGGTTGAAGAGAAGTATGATGAAGTTAAAAGCGTTAAAATGGTATCATCCATACTTGGAATACGAAGATGCGTTGTTACAAAAATAGTTAACGAATCTGGTCAAAAGCATTCTAATCAGAAGTATATAATAAGGTATGATAAAGATTGGAACGAGCTTGCAAGATACGGTTCTCTCGTAGAAGCTGCCAAAGCTTTAATAGAAGCTAATGAGGTTAAGACTAAGAGAGTGAAGACTTGTACTAGAACCATAATGTACAACAAAGACAATTTTTGGTTGAATAGTCATTGGAAAATATTGGATGGTAGCGGGATAATAAATAATCCGCTATTAGAACCTTCTCTAATTGACTCGGAAGACAATGTTGACGAGGCGCAAGCGAAAGCAGCGTGACAGACTAAACGAGAAGGCTGACCTTAGGGTTGGATGCAATAGTCGAGCTACGAACCCCGGAGGAGTGGGGGCAGCACCTACATGGGCGACAATAATAAAAAACAATATTTGAATACTATGGAGTTGAAATTTAAGAGACTTGAGGATAACGCTATCCTCCCTATTCGTAGCACAAAAGGTGCTGCAGGAATTGATTTGACTTGTACTAAGATTGAAACAGCTCTTAACGAGGCAAATCAGCTGATGTTGGTTTACCATACAGGATTGGCAGTTGAAATTCCTGCCGGATATGTTGGTTTACTTATACCACGCTCTAGTGTTTGGAAAAAGTCATTATGGCTTACTGATAACGTCGGTGTTATTGACAGTGATTATAGAGGCGAGATTACAGCATTTATGAAAGCTACAACCGATGCTGTTCCTGCTATTTATAAGCAGGGTGAACGCTTCTGTCAGTTAGTCATCGTTCCTATACCAGAGTATACAATCACAGAAGTTTCCGAACTTTCATCAACGGAGAGAGGTGAAGGTGGATTTGGTTCTACTGGCACAGGAGCTGAAAACGAATGTAGCGCAGCTGCGGGAACTCAGTCACAGCTTAAGGAACAGGTTGAGTCCGTACCAGAGCCAGCGGCGGCACAGGAAGGTGCTGAGGTAAGTGAAGGATAGGCCTAATTCGCTTACATAAAGGGGATTACCGAAAGGTAGTTCCCTTTTACTGTTTAAACACATATATCAAATTAGACATTATATATAATGAAGAAAAAGTTTATTAAGACACCTTTGAAGGGTGTTTATGTACATGGCGCTAAAGATGTTGGTACAAGAACAGTTAACCTCTTGATGGGCGAGCACGCCGGCGAATATGTGCGCGGTGATATTATGGATGCAAACGCCGTAATCCAGGCATTTGACGAGCTTAAGGGTAATGTTGACAATGACCATGATTCCCTTGAAGAAGTGGTAGACGAACTCCATAATCTTAGAGACGCTACAGATCAGAGCTTTGAGGTGTTCTAGGAGAAGGCAGAGGAAGAGACTGCTAATAGAATCCAGGGCGATAAGACTCTTGATGAGAAGATTGATCAGAAGGAGAGAGAGTCAAAGGAAAGAGATAACGTACTTCAGTAGAACATCAATACAGAGAAGCAGGAAAGAATAAACGCTGATACTCAGCTTCGTAATGATCTTACTGCTGAAGTTAATCGTGCTAAGGCTAGAGAGAACGCTCTTGCTTCAGATATACAGGCTGAGGCTACAAAGCGCGAGAATGACGACAATACAATCAAGGATAACCTTAATGCTGAGGTAACACGTGCTACAGCTAAGGAGAACGAGATTAAGGCAGAAGTAGATGTTATTAATGGTGACTCTACAACTGAAGGCTCATTTAGAAAGGCTATTGCTGATGTAGTTGGTGCAGCTCCAGAGGCATATGATACATTGAAGGAGATTGCTGATAAGCTTAATGAGAACGACGATCTGCATGCGGCTATTAATGATGCCATTGCTACTAAGGCTACTACAGTTGCCCTTAATGAAGAGATTATAAGAGCTAAGGCAGCAGAGGCTGAGAATAAAGCTGAGATTGCAGCAGAGGCAGCCAGAGCTAAGAAAGTTGAAGGTGATAATGCCCTCGCTATTCAGAACGAAGTATCTAGAGCTACAACTGCAGAAGAAGCTATCAATGAAGCTGTTAACACAGAGGTTGAGCGTGCTAAAGGCCAGGAAGCTTATCTTCAGAACCTTATAAATACTAAGGCTGATACTACAGCTTTAGAGGGTGCTAAGACAGAACTTGATAAGAAGATCTCAGATGAGACTACACGCGCTACATAGAACGAAATAGCTATTTAGAATGCAGTTAATAGTCTTAGTGGCCAAATCAATAACTGCGTTCGTGTAAAAGAGTTCAATCAGAAAGTTGACAGTCTGAATGCTGACATTGATGCTAAGTAGGATAAACCTGATGATGGCAATATGTTTTTGTAGGTTAAGCACGATAGTGTTAGCGGCTATTTCAAACGAGAAGGAGAGTTAAAGTTTACACATGATGATAACGACTCATATTATACGAGTATTAGCCCAAGTGGGATATATTGTTGGGACAAGAATTCATCTATAAATTTTTTAAGAATCACAAACGATGGTATAGAACTAGATGGGGGCCAAGGCACTAGTGGATACGCCTTTACTACAAATGGCGAAACGGCACACATTCCTACAAATACCAGTGAGCTTACTAATGACTCTAACTTCATAACAGCTGATGATATTGATTTTACTCCATACGCTACAATAGAAGCATTAACTGCAGTAGAACAGAAGGTTACAGCTAATACTACTGCTATTGCTAATATTAATAAATCAAATGGCATTCCATATGACCCTAGTGTTACAGGTGTATATTAGACAGATAAAAATCTTACTATAAAAGTAGATGATGCAAATACAGCTAGTTTTGGCCCTAATAGTTGTATTAATTTGAAATCCGGTGACCAAAACACTTTGGCAATAAGTTACGCTGGATTATAGTTTAAAGTTACTGGCTAGAATAAAATTGATATTGATCCATAGACAATTAAACTAGCTACAGCAGGCGGTTATATATTTAGTGTTGACCCAGGTGGAATTAATCAAGTTGCAGATGGGTATAAATTTAATGTAAGTAGTGCTTCCGGTATAAGGTGGTCAACTCCAGATAATGAAACTTATTCAAGCATAAATCCTCGTGGTCTTTTTTCCAAGATATCGAATGGGGATCACGCTAATTGCAACGGTAGTAGCTTTATTGACATAAAATCCGATGATAACAGAATTAACATAAACCCTACTTAGATTTATGCAACAAATGGCACTACTAGTATATCGATAAATCCTGTAGAAGTTACTATTAACGATGGCAGTAATAATATACAACTATATAAAGGAGGTATATACTTGCCTAATGGTGATAATAACCATGTGTTGACATCTCATGGGTCTACTATTGATATATCTCAGTATGCAAAGAAAACAGATTTACCGAAAATGCAATTTGTAAGTTCTTTACCAGAAACAACAGATAGTAACACATTATATTTTGTTATATGAAAATAAATAAAATTTATATAGGAAATATACATCCTTCTGAAATACGTCTTGGAAACAAAGTTGTAAAAGAAGTGCGACTTGGCGATGTTATCTTATACGGTAGTTCTGATGATAAAATATAGGACAACACAATTTATTGGCAAGGTACTAATTCTATAGAAATAGGTAAATATGGCAACACTACTAGTTTCAGTGCTGATGACCAAATGTCTACAATAAATGGAGAAGATTATTTTAAATATTCTCCAACGTAGTAGTTTAATTCGTAGTTTTATTCGTTTTCAAATGGATCTTTTTCAAAGATATTACTAAATGTTGACACAAGTGCCCTTACTGGAATGTATGCAATGTTTGCAAATTGTAAAAATGTAACTAATATTGTGTTCAATATAATTGATACATCTAATTGTAGTGAATTTGGAAACATGTTTTCTGAATGTTCTAAATTAGCAAACATTGATGTATCTGGTTTTGATACAAGTAAATCAATTGAATTCGAAGGAACATTTATGGGTTGTTCTTCATTGACCGAGTTGGATTTAAGTAAATGGAATGTTTCTAAATCTGACACATTTACGAACATGTTTAATGGTTGCTCTTCTTTAAAGAAACTAAATTTAAGTGGGTGGAGTTTTAAAAGTATAGCAGACGTAAGTGATATGTTTAAAAACTGCTCAAAATTAACTACAATTATAGCAAAAGGTTGCGACAGTAATACTATTGCAAAAATAAAATCAGTAGCTCCACAAGGATGTTTAGTTACACAATAACTAATTGCTAGGTCTTAATGAAAGCATGACGGGGTTCACTACCCCGCCTAGCACAACAGATTCTACCACGCCTCTTTTCAAATGCGTACCAGGGTAGGACTTTTATCACCCCTAGATGGAATATACTAGGGCTCGCGTAGTAATACGCTTTTTAGATTAAACGGGACTAGGATTATTCCAGTCCTAGTTCCATATTGTTTTACTATAAAACTTGTTAATTATGGATACGATCGAGAAAGTTTATTGTACAGGACACGACAATAACGACGCTTTAGTAGCCGCTTTGGCTTCTAAGAATAACTGTGATCCAATGGCTATGGCAGCCATGATGAACTAGAATGATTACATGAACAACCCATTTGCTTACCTTATCTGGATGATCTTCGCTATGCGTATGTGGAACAACCAGGATGGTAACTAGGGCAATGCAATCCAGAGTCAGATCGACGCAATGCGTTCGCAGATCGCTGATAATCAGAATAGCTCATTGGTAATGGATGCCATAAGAGGCAACGCTAATGCAATTACTCAGTTAGCCTCTAGCCTGAACTGTGACTTCAACGCATTGAATAATGCTATTTGCTGCGTTAAATCCGGAATTCAGGAAGTAGCAGGTAATGTAAACTTCTCTGCAGAACGCGTTATTAACGCTATTAATCTCGGAGACGCTAACCTTACATCTGCATTGCAGAACTGCTGCTGCCAGACACAATAGAACATTATCAAGATGGGCTACGAGAATCAACTTGGGCAGAAGGACATCGTTAACCAGATGCAGACAGGTTTCAGCTACACAAACTCAGGTTTGGAGAGAGCTGCAAGTAACCTTGGTTTCCAGATGAGTTAGATGGCTTGCGATCTTAAGACGAACGCAAATACCAATACTCAGCGAATAGTAGATGTTTTGAACAATCATTGGCAGTCAGATTTACAGTAGAGATATAATGACGCTCGCCTTGAATTGTCACAGCAGAAGTAGAATGCTACTTTGATTGCTGCACTTAAGACAACTGCTACAGCTTAATAAGTTTAATTTATGTGAGGGCTCCTTCGGGAGCCTTTACATATAAAAATAAAGCTTATGGCATTTAAAGATGTAAAACAAAACTATTCAGTTTACATACTGAATAAACAGGATATAACTATTACAGATGGCAAAGTTATATCAGTTGGATTTCCGCATTTAGACTTAAACACAAAGCCTACAATGGGTTAGTCTCAGATGGTTGTAGATGTAACCATAGAGGCTAACTCAAAGACAGCTACGTATTCAATCCCAGAGAACTTATCTGTTACATATGCAGGAGATGTAGTATTGTCTACAGATAAGCAAGGTCTTATGGCTGAAGTAGAGCAGATGAAGAACACTGCCGAAAAGATACTTGAGTCGGTTCCAAAATAGAAGGAAGTAGTAGATAAGACGACAGTATTGTTGTCTGAGCTTAATCCTGTCTATAAGGAGAAAAAGGAGACTGAATAGAGATTCTCAAAGATAGAGGAGTCTATAAGTAGAATGGAATCAACTGTTAATAACTTTATTAATTCTTTTAACCATGCACAAAGTAATAGTAATACGGCACAGTGATGATTAGCACGATACAAAGTACGCTGCTAATGTAAAACAGAATGAAGATGGTAGCTATACAGATACCTTGGGTTCTTACAAAGATACAGATTATCATAAATATATAGACAAGTATGGTAAGCATTTCAACAAGAAGTTATGTGAGTATGCTTGTAAGTAGATGGTAAACGATAACGGTACTTCGCACACATGGACAGCAGATTAGATACAGAGTCTTATAAATGTTAATAAGATTAGTATACCTAGTACGTCTACAATATATGATATTACATATACAGCTAATATGGCTTATGCTGATTTCTACCCATCATTAATAAATGAGAGGTAGTGCTTAGATTACGCTATGGCTGTAGCTAATGATGAAGACGGATATGAAGGTATACAGTTCTGTAGATACATTGCCGATGTAATGAGTAAGAACGATACAATAGATTGGGACAACTTCATTTAATCTATAACTGTGGCGTTTTAGACGTGGTCTTCGATGACACCACAGTACAATAATTGTTAACAATTTAAACGAATTAATATGATTGATTTTTGTGTTGAATCAGAAAAACACTGCCATAGAGATCCAATTGGAGAACTGGACCTAAAGGTAGATCAGTACTATTCATCAATCTATTCTAGGTTATGCAAACATATCAATGATACAGTTGTTCATATAACATAGGAAGAGAGAGATGAATGGAACAATAAAGCTAGTAAAGAAGCTTTAAAAGACATCTAGGATCAGCTAAATGAAATAACAGGAGACGGAAGTGGCTCTATTAAATAGGAAATACTGCTTGAGGTAACAAAGTAGATAGCCGAAGCTATAGCTGGTTTGAACCTTGGAGAGTATGCTAAAAAGAAATATGTAGATGATGCCATCAAAAGTATCAAGCTTGATGGATATATTACAAAGGACTACGCTGATTCTACATATTTGAAAATAGCTAATTATACAAAATTCGACGCCGATAGTTATTATACTAAAGCAGAGATAAATAATATGCTTAAAAATTCTGACATAGCAAAAGATTATTCTATATCGGAATTTACAATAAAAGATAATAAGCTTATTCTTGTATAGAAGAATGGAGGTCAGTTCGAAGTTGCCTTATCAGGTAGCGGATCTGGCAATGGCGTTGATATTAACTATGTTTAGGATCAGCTTAAGAATTATATAAGAAAGGGCACATTATCAAGATTAATTATAAATGACATATATTATTCAATTGAAGACGGCGGCGATATAAAAATCCCTGTTGGCGGAGGTGGGTCAGATGTAGATCCTACAAAGTATGGATACTACAAGTCTTATTTTAAAGAGACATCTAATAAGGTTACATCCGTAACTAAGCCTGCCGATAATAGACCACCAGAGGAAGGTTCTGGTTGGTTGGAGAATGCCCCTAATTACAGAGAAGGTCACCTCGTATGGATGACATAGGTATTCATAAACGGTAATGGCTAGTATGGAGAATATATAAATCCAATATGTCTTACAGGAAATGGCACTGCAGGAGAAGATGGTAGTGGTGTTAATTTCATATACAAGACATTCATTAACGAAGAATAGGTATCTAGTCCTGGAGTTGTAACCGTAGAAAATGGAATTCCAGTTGTACCAGATGGCTGGACCGATCACCCAAAAGGAGTTACTAAAAAGGTTCCTTATGAGTATTGCTCGGTAGCCATAAATACTAAAGGACAATGGAGTCCTCAGTGGAGTCAGCCATTTGTATGGTCACACTTTGGATAGAACGGTATGGATGGAGACGGAGTAGAATACATATATTACGCTTCATTGATTGCCCCAACACATAATCTCCCAGAAACATGGACTAACGACGAAGGCTTTTAGAATAACGAATACATCAGGGAAGGTTCTGAATGGACTGATGATCCATAGGATTTAGAGAATCTTGGCCCAGGTTATAAACAGTGGGTTTGCGTAAGAAAGAAATATGCCGATTCTGGTAGCGAAAATGTTTATTGGCACGCTTATTCTAGTCCTGCGTTGTGGGGCTATTATTCTAAAGACGGTATAGCAAGTGCTCTTATCATGGATGTTGTCGGAGAGAACAAATATCTTTATTTGACACAAGATAATAAGAATAAGAGATTTGAATCGTCATCTATGGCATATATGTACAATGATGGTGATCCAATTGATTTCACATTGTCAATAGGCTCTTTTACTGATTCTGCTGGAAATGATTATAGCTCAAACAAAGATCAGTATTTCACAATAAATGGCAATTAGGTTAATATAAATATACCTGAAGATTCCTTATCTTTTAACAACGATATATATTACAAGATAATTCTTGTTGGTACCCCAACGTCTACATCTGTATCATCATAGGTAAGATAGGCTGAAATTTAGTTATTTGGTCTTGTAAGAGGAGCTGACGGTAAACCAGGAGATAATGCTGTATCGTACGATATTAAGACATCCGCTTCAGCTATCAATCTCCAAGATGGAACAATGTATCCAAACCTCATTAGTGTATACGTTGCAAAAAGTGATGGCTCGCAGATTACAAATATTACTCCATCAAATAGTTCTGATTGGTAGTTCTCATATAGTATAAATGATGGAGACTCATGGAATACTATATCAGCAGATTAGATTCAAACAGAAGGCGATACCGGAATGTTATTCAAAGCTACAAATGGAACAATAACATTAAGCGAATATGTTCCAATAGTTAAGTCTGGTATAAATGGACTTAATGGAGTAACTTATTCTTTATAGCTTTCAAACATATCATTGTCATACACACCAGTTGATTAGGGTTACGGCTTACAGATGAGCTGTAATGTTAATTTATATAAAAACGAAAGCAGTTTACGCGATACTGATGCAAATCTATACATGTAGCTGAATTCAAACGATAGAACAGATTTGCAGTATAGCTCTGATCATTGGGTTGCTACAGTTAATGAAACTGTACAATCAAAGTCTAGCATTGTTACAATATATGCTTAGAATAAAAATGGTGCATATCTCACATCTATGGCTATCCCTGTATCAGCATCTGGAGAGAAAGGTGATAAAGGTGACAAGGGAGATACTGGAGAAGGATCTATTGGACAGACATTTAAAGGATCACCTTTAAGAATTGCCGGCGCATGGTAGAGTGGTAAAACGTACTACGATGGAAAGAGAGATGCAGAAAATGGTATATTCTATCAAGATGTCGTACTTTATGAAAACATGTATTATGTTTGCGTAAATACAGATACTGGAGAAAAAGACAAGTGGGTAAAAACTCCAGATGTTGCTACATATTGGCAGAAGTTCGCCGTAACAGAGGATTTTGTAGCCGATAAGATAATAGCAAATTAGGCTTATATCAAAGAACTGTCGTCAAAAGAAGTAGTCATAATGGATGATGATAGTATTGTTGCTGGTATGACTTCTAGCAAGGCGCTTGAACACTCTAGCCTAAATGGTGTAACTAAGGGAGACGTTCGTATATGGGCAGGAGGAATACCTAATGCCGATTTAACAACGGCTCCATTCACTGTTACTAGTACTGGAAATTTAACGGCACATACAGCTACTTTATATGATGCAACGTTTTATGCTGAAAATGCATAGGTTAAAATAACTAATGAACGAATTGTCACAACTGGTTAGTTGGTAGAAAACTTTGAAAATGCAGGTATTTCAATATCAGGGAATAGTGAAGAATATGGAGATAGCAAAATGTTCTTTGGAATGCAAACTTCGTATCCAATTAATATTGGTGGCGTAACTAGTACTAAAACATCTACTCCTGTTGCATTTGTTTCAAATGAAAATAATAAAGTAAGAATTACTCCTGGACGTATAGATATAGATGGCACAAATGCAAATTTAACAGTTAATGGCACGACCGTTTTAAAAGGATATACTGAGATAGATAAATTAGGTTGTATTGTTAGAAGAGATTCGTTAAAATCGAATTTAGATAGCATGTGCAGCGTAAGTATTAATGCTGGAACATTCGGAAGTGCTGATGGTTCTAGTTACACGATTACATTACCAGACAGCGTAAAAGGAAGAGATATAATTATAGTAAATCCTAAATGGGATAAGCTTATAATCTAGGCTCCAGAAGGATACACTTTATACAAATACGGATCTAGTGTTAGCCAGGTATAGATGGCTAAATATACAATGGCACATGCAATTTAGATAGGTGATAAAGCATGGATTGTAGGAATGATGGCGTAATTAAACATGAAAATAATCAGATAGAACATACTTCCTCCAAAAGGGTTTTCTGCAATTAACTTATTCGGTTATCTATTCTGTAAACCAAATGCTAAGATAACTGACGTCACAATTAATCATGAACAAATACATACAGAGCAGATGAAAGAAATGTTGTACATTCCATTCTATTTGTGGTATGGCGTAGAATGGTTAATTAAACTGTTCTGTAAGGGAAATGCATACAGAAACCTTTCATTTGAGAGAGAAGCTTACGATAACTAGTATAATCTAGATTACATAAAAACAAGAAAACATTATAGTTGGCTTAAAAGACTATTTAAGTAATGTTTGACATCATAAAGAATAAAATACAATTAAGCACAGATGATTTAGCTATACCACCATTTAAAGATTTCTATAACAATGCTAAAGATAAACAAGATGCATTAAAGAAGATCGAATTCATAGTGTGGAGATATAAATGGAATAGCCCATATGAGGCATATCCAGAGAAAGAACGCACATGGAGAGTAGCTAAAGATGTACTTAATGATGAGAATTATAAACCTGATGACGTTATAAAAGAATTAGCAAAAAGGTTCCAGGAGTTCCAAGAGACTCCTGCTACTCGCTTGCTTAAATCTTCTAAGAGCGCAGCAGAGGGCATTATGAACACGATGGATAGCTATGCTGAAGAAGAGCTTGATATAGATACAGCTAAGAAACTTTCAGCTATATTGAAAGACGTTAGTGGTATTATCAAGTCATTAGACATGGCTATGAAGTAGGCAAAAGCAGAACAAGCAGAAGCTGGTAGAGTCAAAGGTGGTGGCACTATTGGTATGTACGAATAATTATGATAGACTTTAATTAGAAGCTCCATAATACCGATAAGTTCAGATAGGCAGCCATCTTCTTTGAAAAGCATGGGTGCTATACGCTAGCTCCAGTCGGTACTACTGATTATAATAAATATTGGGAGCAAGAAACGGATAGGTGCAAAAATGGTTATATAGCTCCAGACGGAGAAGGTATAACTGGATACAACTACTTCTATTTGAACTATAGCCCAATTTTTAAGCTTGTAGAAACAGAATACACAGATAGAAATGGTGATTTAAGAAAACGAAGAGAACGTATATTACAATTCCCTAGCTTTTGGGATTACGACTATTATTATTTTTGCGCAATAGAAGAAGCTGAATAGCAAGGTAAACATATGGCTGTTTTGAAATCAAGACAAAGAGGGTATAGCTTTAAAGGTGCGTCAATGCTCGTACGAAATTATATGCTTATTCCTGGTTCTAAGAACTTTGCTGTAGCTTCAGAACAGAAGTTCCTTATTGGTGATGGTTTGCTTACTAAGGCATGGCAGATAATGGACTTTCTTGATCAGCATACAGCATGGGCAAAACAAAGGCTTGTGTCAACCCGTATGGAAAGAGTATCTGGTTATAAGGTTACCGATGAGTTTGGTAAACAGACAGAACGAGGATATCTTTCTAGTATAGTAGGCATTACTCTTAAGAATGATCCTGAACGTATACGTGGTACTCGTGGCAAACTTGTGCTATGGGAAGAGGGTGGTAAATTTCCAGACCTTCTTGATGCGTGGCGTATTGAATAGCCATCTGTAGAAACTGATGATGGAGTGGCATTTGGATTAATGATAGCATTTGGAACTGGTGGTACTATTGGGGCGAGTTTCGATGGTCTAAAAGAATTATTCTATAAGCCGAATGCAAATAACGTACTAGCATTTCCTAATATATGGGACGATGGTAGAGAGAATACTGAATGCGGATTCTTTGTTCCAGCTTATTCAAACCTAGAGTCATTTGATGATGATGGTAACCAGGTTTACATGGACAAGGATGGTAACAGCTATAAAGAGAAGGCTATATAGAACCTTATAGATCAGAGAAATAAAATAAAGGACGGTGGTGCTAGCTAGCAATCTATAGACCGTTTTATATCAGAGCGTCCTATAAAGCCAGCAGAGGCTGTATTGGAGCTCGGTAAGAATATATTCCCTAGAAAGTTATTGATGGACCAATTGACCAGAATAAGGACTAACAAGAAGCTTTAGAGTATGAAGCATATAGTTGATCTGGAATGGGATGGAAATGGTCAGGTAAAGGCTACGGAAAAGCCTAGTGGGGATATAACTAATTACCCTCTTAAGAAAGGAGATAAGCCTCATGGATCTGTAGTTATATGGGAGTACCCAGTAAAGGATCCTCCTTTGGGTTTATATATAGGAGGATGCGACCCTTATGATCATGATGATAGCTTTACAAACTCTCTTGGTTCTACATTTATATTTAAACGTGTAAGAGCTGGAGAAGCATGGACTGATGTAATAGTAGCAGAGTATTCTGGAAGACCAGATACAGCAGAAGAGTACTACGAGAATGTACGTAAGCTACTTACGTTTTATAACGCTAGATTATTATTTGAGAATGAAAGAAAAGGAATCTACCCTTACTTTACGAATAAACACTGCGATTACCTCTTGGCTGATTAGCCAGATAAAATCATATCTGAAGTCTTTAAAGACAGCAAAGTGCAAAGAAGAAAAGGATGCCACATGACCAAACAGATTAGGGCATACGGCGAGGGATTAATATTAGAGTGGCTGTTAGACGAGTTTGAAGAAGGTCACCCTAATGTAGAAAGAGTATACAGCGAACCTCTAATAGAAGAGCTTATAGAGAACGATGGTGTGCGAAATGTAGACCGTGTTATAGCTTTGTGTATGGTAATGATATACAGAGAGGAGCTTTATTAGGTAAAGGTGTCGTCTGCAAAAGAACAAAACAAATAGGTTGAACTCTTCGAGATGCCGTTATTTAGCAAACAATGGTTTGAAGAAGATAGCAGCACAAGTGAAGACGGTATGCCGATATTCACATTTTAATACATGGAAGATAACTTATACAATTCAGCTTTCCCCAGACAAAAGCTTCCTCTTTCAAAGAAAGGAAAGAAGTGGCAGGAGGATTGCGTTAACTATATTATAGGTGAAGGTAACGTAACATCTGGAGGAAATAGTACATCATATTACGGAGAGCTGTAGACCTATTATAATTTATATAACAGCATCTTCGACGAGAAGGATTTTAAATCAATTACAAACCCATTCAAGGTCGAGGATGGTTTTCCTGCTACTCCTCATGACTTTAATATTATTAGACCTAAAGTAGACTTACTTATAGGTGAGGAGACAAAGAGGCCTCTTAACTTCAGAGTTATCAGAACTTCATAGGAGGCTACATCTGAAATGCAGGAGAAAGAGAAATAGATGATTCTACAATATATAGAAGCAGCTATCACAGCTAGAATGAGCCCAGAAGAAGCTCAGTAGTTCCAATAGTAGCTACAATCTGGAGAAATTATGCCGCCAGAGTAGATAGCCAAGTATATGGATAAAGACTATAAAGATATTGTAGAGAATACTGCATATCATTCTCTTACCTATCTGAGAGAGAAGCTTGATCTTGACAACGAGTTTATCAAAGGCTGGAAGGACGGATTGATCTCAGGTAGAGAAATTTATTACGTTGGCGTACTTAATGCAGAGCCATATGCTGAGAGAGTTAATCCTATATGTTTCTCTTACGATAAAAGCCCAGACCTTGAGTTTATTGAGGATGGATCATGGTGTTGCAGAAAGATGCGCATGCCTATAACCGAAGTATACGATAGATATTACGATAAGCTTGAAGAGAAGGATCTTGATAAGCTTGAAGAGATGATTGGTTCTACTCCTGGTAGAAACCTCGGAGATAGAAGCCCTGTTGATATGGGTATACAGTTACGTATATACGATAATCCTATATTTGAGGGAGCTGGTAAATCTCTTGTAAATGTATGGCATTGTTGCTGGAAGTCTTTTAAAAAGATCTTCTATGTAACTACTACAGATGATGCAGGACAGCCTCAGATTAATATAGTCGATGAAACATATCAGCCTGTTGGTAATGAGGTTAGTATTGAACCGGATTGGATTATAGAGGTATGGGAAGGATACAGAGCTGGTAGTGACTTGTATTTTGGTATACAGCCTATTGAATATCAGCATGTAAGTATCGATAATCCTAATAGCCAGAAGCTTCCTTATTGTGGTGCTATTTATAGTAATACGAATAGTAAGCCTAGATCATTGGTTAGTATTCTTAAGCCATTACAGTATATGTATATTGTATTATGGTACAGACTTGAGTTAGCTATTGCTAGAGATAAAGGTAAGGTTGTTAATATGGATATAACACAGATTCCTAAGTCTATGAATATTAGCCCTGCTAAGTGGATGCATTATTTGTCTAGCGTTGGCGTCAACTTCATTAACCCATATGAAGAAGGCTGGAATATCCCAGGAAGAGAAGGTGGTAAGCCTGCGTAGTTCAATCAGATTACAGCATTGGATCTTACAATGTCTAACGTCATAGCTGAGTATATACAGCTTATGGACAAGATAGAGGAACTTGCTGGAACAATATCTGGTATTACGGCACAGCGTGAAGGAGCTGTAAGTTCGTCAGAAATGGTAGGTAATGTAGAGAGATCTGTTGTACAGAGTTCGCATATTACAGAGCCATTGTTCTGGGTTCATAACCAGTGTAAGCGAAGAGTACTTAATATGCTTCTTAACACAGCTAAGGGTGCTTGGGAAGAGACTGGTAAACAGAAGCTCCAGTATATCTTTGATAATGGAGAAAGAGCATTCTTAGACATTACTCCTAAGTTCTACTATGAGGACATGGATGTATTCGTAAGTGATACATCTAAGGATCTTGAGAACATACAGAAACTTCAGCAGCTTATACAGCCAGCTATGCAGAATGGTGCTAGCTTACTTGAAGCAGCAGAGGTTCTTACAAACGATAACTTCAATATCATTAAGCAAAAGCTTAAGGATATGCAGACTAGACAGGAGCAGATGCAGCAACAGCAGCAGGAAGCAGAAGCTCAGCAGCAACAGCAGTTATAGCAAATGCAGAATGAAGCTAAGCAGCAAGAGCTTATGTTACAAGAAGCTCAGATGGATCTTCAGAGATATCAGATTGATCAAGACAATTAGACTAAGATAGCTGTAGCGCAGATTAATGCTTATCGTGGAACAGAGGAGTTAGATCAAGATCAAAATGGAATCCCAGATCCAATAGAAATTGGAAAGCAGGCTATCGAGTAGCAGAAGATTAATCAAGAGGCTTATAATAAGCGTTATGAAGCTAAACAGAAGCGTGAGATAGAGGATCAGAAGATTCAGCTTGAGAAGGATAAGATGAAGCATGAGACAGAGCTGTAGAAGGCTAAGGATGATGCTGCTTATGAGCGCGAGAAACTTAAATCAAGGACACAATTAGCCAATAAAGTTCCGGGAGAGCGTTGATTATGAAGTTCGACAATAAGACATTTCAATAGAAGTATGAAGCGTGGAAGAATGGCGCTGATTACTGGAAGGATATTAGAGGAATCAACTTGGGTGGAAACACCCAGGCTGAGGAACCTAGTCCAGAAGAGTAGTAGTAGATTAATTAGAGTGTTTAGTCTATACTTAATGCTTATAATGAAGGTAAAGATGCTAATATAGCTGAAGATATAGTTAAGCCGCTACCTTTTGATACTCCATTAAATGAAGAACACCCAATACTGCACAAATATAAAGGAGGTAAGAATGATTCTATTAATACTTTTGTTCACAGAATGGGCCCTCTTGTAGGACAATAGCTAAGCAGATACGGATATGGTGATGCTGCATACTATAATGTAATGCGTCAGCTTGCATATGAATCTAATTATGGTAGATCTAGAGTTGCTAGACAATAGCATAACTATGGTGGTGTAGGTTGGAATGGTAAGACTTACACTACTTATAAGAGTGATGCAGATTTTGTTAAAGACTACGTAAGACTTATGCATAATAGATACGGAACAGCACTTAGAGCTAAATCTACATAGGATTATGCAAGAGCACTTAAGTAGAAAGGCTATTATGAAGATTCTCTTGAGAACTATTCTAGAAATCTTAGAGGTATGGATAGTTTAGTAAAGGCAGCTTACTATCATAGGAATGCACATAAGGATGCTTATAACTACAATGTATAGTTAAATGACCTTGAGCAGGATTATGAAGACGCTAAGAATGCTAGCCCTATAATTATTAGCTCGCCATCTACAAAATAGCCTAGTACTATTAGAGTTGATGTTCCTACAACTCTACTTGGTCCTACCTAGGAAGAGATTAAAGCTTAGCAATAGCGTGATCTCAATAAGTATAAGTAGTAGATGTATGATAGCATAACATAGCCTTCACTTCCGAATATACTTGATCTACTTCCTTAGAATAACTTTGGTAAAGACTCTTATGGGCAGAAGTTCTGGTGGAGAAGAGGTAATAATCTTAAACTGATGTAATTATGACACAGATGGAAAGTCCTAAGCGAAAGATGCAGAAGAAGAATGATTATCAGCGTCATAAGCTCTTTCGTAAGATTAAGCGTAGAAGAAAAGCATAGGCTGAAGCAGAATAGTAGGTAGCTGTTAAATAGCTTAGAAAGAAACTTAAACTACCTAAGTTTGGAGATGGTAAAGAGAAAGTAAATCTCGATAACGCTCATTTTGACAAAGAAGGAAATCTTGTAGATAATACTACTGGTATTAAATATACGCCAACTTCAGATGATGTCATAATAACACCTAATACAAAATACTTCTATGATCTATACGCTAGTGCTGATAATTATTTCAATGGCAATTGGTCGAAAGATTTAATAAATATGACGCCCGGTGTAGGAGATGGTATGGATATTGCACAAGCTATCGTTGACTCTACAAATGGCAAATATCTGACAGCTGGGTCAAGTTTAGCAATGCTGGCTTTACCGAATTTTATAGAAAAGCCAGGAAGGCGATTAATAAACTATATTCCTGGTTTGACAAAATACCTTTATAATGCAAATAATAAAGTAGCAAAATTCGCAAGAGATAACTTTCCTTCAGCATTTAAAAATATATCTTACAATGACGCTGTTGACGCATTAAATAGATTTGACCAAAAACTTATTGGTGACAGAATTATCCATAAAAATTCTAAACCGATATGGAATGAGCGGCAAAAGCTTTGGGAGCTAGGAACATTTAGGGATAAGAGTAATGAAAGATATTTTGAAGATATAATGGCTCCTAAATTAGACGTCGGGGACCCAGCAAAAATACATGGAATAAATATTTCAGACCCAAGACTTAATACCGTGATTGGATTTCATCCTTCGATTGGTGTTGGTGGGTTTAAAACACCAGATGGTTACACAATGGTAAATCTTAGAGGTAAAAGATATGCTGGGCAATCTGGCAAATAGCTTGAAAATAATATATCAGACGTATCTCTACACGAATCGTGGAGCCATATGACAGATGCTGATGCATCAAGAAATGTGATTGGTCAGAATACTGATGATTATAAGCTTTTAAGCAAAGATGGAAATGTTGGTGGATCAAGCAAATGGATTGAAGGAAGAGCCACAATGAATCAAATTAGGAAAAAGCTTTATGACGCTGGATATAATACATAGTAGAAAATAGACTAGTATATATCAAATTTATCTGATGAGTAGTTGTTTGATTTATTTTCTTAGCAAAATGGGTATGGAAAAGATTACTAGAGAGCATATAATTCTGCCGACGCAAACACAAAGAAACAAATGTCTGATAAGGCTAGAAATATGTTTAAACTTGCCGCAATTGGAGGCGTTGGAATAACAGCTGCAAATAAAGTTAACTCCGATAAAGGGTACAACTCTGGCAAAGATATTCATATAAAGAAATCTAAGCGCGGCACATTTACCAAAGCTGCTAAACAGCATGGTATGAGTGTATAGAGTTTTGCTAACAAGGTTCTAAGGAATCCAAGTAAGTATAGTGCAGCTATGAGAAAGAAAGCCAACTTTGCACATAATGCAGCTAGTTGGAGACATTAAACATTACACGGGTTCGACTCCCGTGTAGCGTACAACAATTAAAAATATTAACTTAGTTATAATTTAAATTATGGCAAGAAAGAAGAAAAATCCATTAGGCGATTTTGAAGACGCTTTGAGCTCTCTCGGGTTCGGTGGCCAGGAAGGTGGCGACAGCGTTACAGACATCGATAACCAGGATGTGGTTAATCAGGTGTTAGACGACCCTAATGATGATGTTGAAAATTTAGACAATCCAGATGACGATAAGTCTTCTGAGGATAATAAAGATAATAAGAATGTAACTGGTGATCCTAATGCTCATGATGATGAGACAGAGGTACCAGATAATATTTTAAATAATAATACGTCCGACACAACTACAGTTGACAACGAATAGGATAACGACAATGATAATAATGATCAGCAGACTGACACTGACGTCGTAGATCCTGGAGAAGCAGAATAGATTGGTGCTTTCTTTGACGCATTCGCTGAAGCTAATGGTTGGAGTGTTGATGCAGACGAGAAGCCTAAGTCAGTCGAGGATCTCGTAGAGTACATCAAAGATGTCGTAGATGAGAATTCAACCCCACAGTACGCCGATGATCGTATTGCTAGACTTGATCAGTACGTAAAGAATGGTGGTAAGTTTGAAGACTTCTATCAGACACAGCAGAAATCTATGTCTTATGATAACATAGATTTGGAGGACGAATCTAATCAGAAAGCAGCTGTTCGTGAGTTCTATAAATTACAGGGTATGAACGACGAACAGATTAGTCGCAAGATTGAGCGCTATGAAGATGCTGACATGCTGGAAGATGAAGCAGCTGATGCTGTAAATTATCTTAAGGCGTACGAGCAGCAACAGCAAGAGTATATGGCCCAGCAACAGGAAGCTCAAAGACAGGAGCAAGAACAGCAAGCTGCACAGTTTATGGACGATCTTACCTCTAGTATTAATGGTCTTACCAATATTAGGGGTATTAATATCCCAAAGGAGGATAGAAAAGCGTTGTTCGATTATATTACAAGAACTGATGCAGACGGTTTAACAGAGTATCAGAAGGCTTTTAATAATAACCTTGTTAACAATTTGATAGAATCAGCCTACTTCACAATGAAGGGTGATGCTCTACTGGGCGAAGCACAGCGCAATGGTCAGACATCTGCTGCGAGTAAACTTAGACAAATGCTCAAACATCAAACAAAAAATCATACATCATACAATGTTGGGCATGAAAAACAACCTCAGGCATGGGATATCGCGTCAAAATACCTATGATGAGACAATTAACATATTATGAATAATTCAAGTTCTTTATTAAATAATCTTCAGCTCTACCGTGGTAAGCGTTTTGCTGACTTGGTAGACGAAAACATGATTGCTAATGCAATGCTTACAAAGCCTCATGAAGTAGCAGGCTTGTTGTCATTGGTTTTTGGTACAAAGGATGATGGTATTTCAACTACCATCGACTTGTTAACTGGTGGTCTTGGTTCAACCATGACTATCGAAAACAGAGAATATGAGTGGTCTGTAATGATTGATGCTGATCACGCTGTTAATATCCGCTATGCTAAGTGGAATGGTAAGGAGATTACTCCTAAGTCAATTACAGATGGTTTGACTCCAGGTATTAATAATACTCCTATTTATCTTGGTCTTGAAGAGAAGTGGTTCGGTCCAGGTGCAATCCTTGCATTTGACAACGTAAACTTCCAGGTACGTGTAAACGGTACTCCATACCAGGATGGTAGCACATGGGTATATGAGTGCTACGTAGCAGAAGGTTTCCAGGGTTCTTATATTCCTTGTGAGTACTTGCTCCCAGGTCGTCAGGTAGACCGTATTGGTTCTGCATACGAGGAGTACAGTGATGAGGCAGATATCATCAACTATCAGACTCCATTTAAGATGCGCAATAGCTTGATGACTATGCGTCTTACTTACGATATCACTGGTGATGCTTACTCTACAGTATTGGCTATCGCTTTGACTGATCCTGAGACAGGTAAGAAGTCTTATTTGTGGTCTGACTATCAGTATTGGAAGGCTCTTCGTGAGTGGAAGAAGAGAGAGGAGAAGCAGTTGCTGTTCGCTCACTCTAACCGTAACGCAGATGGTACTTACAATTTGAAGGGTACTAATGGTCGTTTCGTTCCAATCTCTGCAGGTTTGTTCGAGCAGATTGCTCCAGCTAACGTACGTTACTATACAAAGCTGACTACAGAGTTGTTCGAGGATTACTTGTTCGATCTCTGCTACAACATTATCGGTACTAACGAGCGTAAGTTCGTTGCTTTGACAGGTGAGATGGGTATCCGTGAGTTCGACCGTATCTTGAAGGAGAAGGCAGCTAGCTTCAATATGATTGATACACACTTCATTACAGGTTCTGGTCAGGACTTGAAGTTGGGTGGTCAGTTCACAACTTACACTATGACTAATGGTATTGAGCTGACAGTTAAGCGTTGTGCTATGTTCGATAACATGGAGATGTTCCGTCAGCTTCACCCATTGACAGGTAAGCCATTGATGTCTTACACATTCTTGTTCGTTGACCTTGGTCGTCGTGATGGTCAGGCTAACATCGTTAAGGTATGTCGTAAGGGTCGTGAGTTCGTACAGTGGTGCACTGGTGGTTCTGTATTGCCAAATGGTTATGCAAACAACATCAACACTATGCGTTCTAACAGCCGTGATGGTTACCAGGTACACTTCCTTGGTGAAGAGGGTATCATGTTGAGAAACCCATTGTCATGCGGTATCTTGTATTGTGATGCTGAAGACCAGGAGTCTATCTCAGTTGAGAACAGAGCAGCAGAGCTCTAATTAATTAAATAATATACAATGTTCAACCCCACCCAAAATAGGGTGGGAGCTTGGCATTGCAACAACTAATTGAAAAATTATGGTAGTTGAATTAAAAATCAGAAAGAAAAATCCCTGGGCTGGATTGTTGAAGTACAAGCATTGCTTTGATTACATTGCACCTTACTTTACCAGATCTGGGTCGATATACACAGGTTTAACACCTGAGGACGAAAAGAAATTTGAAAAGGAGCTTGGCTATCCAGAAGGCCATCTCGCTAAGAATTCCCCATTCTGGAATACATTCTGTGTTAAGGTTGGTTCTAAGAGTACAATCCTCGACGACTCATTCCCACGTTAGGCTATGATCATTAAGTTCCTTGAGGGACATAAGAGAGTAGCTACATCACTTGATAAGCTCAATGCTGGTAAGGATTATCTGCTTATTAATAGACAGGCTGAGGCTATTGAGAAGAATAAGATTAACAAGCTTCGTAGAGACGCTATTATTGCTTTTGGCAAGCTTTCTCTTGAAGAGATGCGTAAGTGCCTTAGACTGTTCGGTGTTAGTGCTGATACAATGTCTAATGAGCTTGTAGAGTCTACATTGTTCTCATTGGTTGACAAGCAGCCATAGAACTTCTTTACAAAGTGGGTCAATAACAAGACAAAGGAAACAGAGTTCTTGATCGAGAGTGCTATTGCCAAAGGTATTATCCGTAAGGATAGAACACAGTATTACTATGGTTCTGAGATGCTTGCAGACTCATTGTAGGATTGTATTGCATACTTGGACGCAAAGAAGAATCAAGACTTAAAGATCTCGATTATTAATCAGGTCGAAAATAAATAATTAAACTAACGACGTATGACGCATAGTGATATTTATACTAAGTTTATGATTGAATATGACAAGGCAAATATAACTTCGTCATATCCGTCGCTAACTAAATATGAAGTTGCAACAATACTCGACAAAGCCTACTTAGCTCTTATAGCTCAAAAATATACAGGGAACAATCCAAGAAAGTCAGCGTTTGAGTCAGATATGAAAGCAACTGAAGATTTGTAGCCATTGATTAATAAATTCACAGCTATTGGTAGTTTATCTGGCGATAATAGCTATACATTTAGTACGCACACTATAGATAATCTTATTTTGTATATAATTGATGGAGAAATAGAAATTAAGGGAAGTATTACTTCTCATGACGATATTGATCATCAGTATGAAAACATAGTATTCGTATCTCATGATATTGCTAAAAAGTTTAGAGCTACAAAAACAAATTTACCTTGGGTTGAATAGCCTGTAGGTTGTATAGAAAATAATAAAGTTGTAATATACGTAGATCCAATGGATGTACAATATAATGGAGCTCAATCAAAAGCCGAGTTTACATATATTGAATGTCCTGCAAAATTCGCTGTCGGACAAGGACTGTCAGTAACCGACTATGATTTCGGTCAGACTGAATTTGAATTATCTGATAGCATGGCTGAAGAATTAATTAATTTGGCAATTATTATGTCTACTGAGATTGTAGAATCTAGTAGACTTGCTACTAAAGCTAATACTAGACCACTTGAATCATGACAAGAGAAGAAACAAGAAAACTTGGTATTGAGTTTGAGCGCAGACTGATTGAAGTATATCCTTAGTTTGCATCAGAACAAAAACTTAGTACCGATGCGATATATTCATTCTTAAGCGAGTTCTAGACACAGTATGTTAAAATACTGTATTCTACCGAAGACGATTTTCAGCGTGGTACTAGACGAGCTAAAAGAATAAGCGATGTTAGCAGATCTTTAATTAGACGAGTTAATATAAAGACATCAAATGATGAGGGCATATATAACCTGCCAGACAATTACGCAATGTACGTAAGATCTGAAAGCATCGTTACAAAAAATTATAAAAGTGATAAGGTTTTAGAAAATGGTGTAATTACGCCTAATATACTTGTTAAGCAAGAAGATGTAGACAATGTAATCAATGCATATTATAACTATAATGGAATCATAAAGAATCCATTAGTTGTATTTGAAAATACTAGTTATACAAGTAATTAGTTTAAAGTTATATCTGATACATATACATAGATAGAAAGTGTAGATCTTACATACTACTGCCAGCCTAATGCATTCAATGTATTAAAGTTTGATGATAATGATCAGTCGGCTGGAGCTGTACATAGCTACTGCTCGCTCCCATACTCGTGTTTTGAGGAGCTTGTATCAGGTGCTGTGGATATGTATTTAACTCAGTATAAACTAAAACTTGCTTAGGGTAATTCTAAACAATCACAACCAAAATAGTAGGAGGCTGAGTAATGAGGAATATAGATATTTTGGTAGGGCTAGAAAGAGAGATAAATAAATTTGATAGCCAGCTAGACAAACCATCTACTGACGAATCTTTATTCTGGCTTAATTAGGCTGTTGGTAAGTTTATCAAGCTTAGATTTAATAGTGATCTTGTTCACGGAACTTCGTATGAACAAAATGAAAAGCGTAGAACTGATCTTATTAAGCTATACAAATAGAAAACTTATACACGTCGAAGTATGACTGTAGACGATAGTCAGCCATCATACACATCTTATACGATAAATTATCCGGAAGACTTCATGTTCTCACTCAATGAGGACGTCGTAATAAGCGACCTTGATGGAGAGAATAAAATCAATACATGCATGTTTGAGTGCACATAGGATAGTTTTATGTACAGAGTCAACAACAGTCTTACAGACTTCCATTACAGATTTCATAGAGCTAGACCTCTACGTGTAAGAAACTCTAATGGATGCATGTTGCTAACAGATAAGCAATACAAGATTAGTAAATATTCTTTAGGTTATCTCAGAAAGCCTACAGAAATAACACTTGATAATCCTTATGGTGAATATGAGGATTTCGAGGATATCATTATGCCTGAGATTATAAAAATTGCAGCTCAGATGTATTTGGAAAACAAAAAAGATGAGCGCTATAAAACTATAACTCAAGAGGTAAATACACAAGAATAATAATTTTAACGTGGAAAGCCCAGCTAGTTAGGTCTAGCATTAATATTATAGGGTGAGTAGAAAAAATTAATTTAATATGATTACATACGTAAATTCGGTTCTCGTTTCTAACAAGAACGGTGAGACTCTCGCTACTGCAGAAGAGTTGAAGGGTAAGGCTAAGAAGGAAGATCTTAAGCCATTGGTTGGTAAGTTCGTATTTATGAACTGTGATCCAGCTAAGCAGGATGGTACTGCTATTGAGGATGTTTATAGTATAGATGAAGCTGCTGATCGCTTTAAGATCGGTGTTGTTACATCTGATAGCTTCCAGAAGGTTGATAAGCTTGGTAATGTTACATTCGTACCAGTTGTAAAATGGTCTAACATTATCAATGTAGCAGACATTAAGTCTGTAGCTAAGCTTGACTACAAGGAGGATTCAGAAGATGAGATCACAATCGACTTCAGTGGTATTGCTAACGAGACAATAGATCTCCTCGCACAGGGTGGATGCCCAGTTGTTCTTCGTCTTACTTTCAAGGATATGCCAATGCGCTATCGTAAATGGACAGAATCATATAGCTACGTAACTAAGGTTGGTGATACTGTAGAGAGCATTATGGCAGGTTTGGTAAAGGATATTATCCGTGCTCCAAAGCGCCAGCGTGTATATGCTAAGATTGAAGGTCAGAAGCTTGTTCTTACACAGATGAAGTATGATGACGATGAGTCTAATAGAACAGAGAACGTTTACATGAAGGGCCGTTTCGATGCAAATATGTATTGGATGAACCCTGCTGCTCCAGGTTGGGCTTCAAATAACAAGTACGACCTTGGTGTTGTCTTCTCTAAGAAGGAAGGCGTTACATACCCAGCAACAGCTAAATTGGTACGTGATCGCGAGCGTGCTACATTTGACTATCAGGGCGTTTTGCACCGTTGCTGCTGGTACGATCCTCAGCCAGCCATGGTAACAAATCTCGATAACAAGTACGACGGTATTACTATCGAGTTTGAAAACCAGTACCGTACAGCTGATGATCTTTGGCGTAGAACAAAGCAGACAGTTGAGATCTACGCTTCTAACAATGGTGAGGCTATGGGTGCAGATCAGATTGCTGATGGTTTTGTTGCAAAACTTCAGGCTATGATCGCTTCTCGTCAGAACATTGTTAACCCAGTTGACAACTCTGCTGCTTACGATAAAGCAAACTTTTAATTAATTGCCGGGGTGGGGTTCTTACCCTATCTCGGCTTTTTGTTTTTAAACACATATTATAATATGCAAAGAATTAGAATTGGAAACGATATAAGATTAAATCTTACACTTCGTGGTCCACGTACGTACGATAGAGCTAATATCAAACAGCTTAAGTGTTATTTTATTAACACATCTATGCTCGATTATGCTCCATTTGATTGTGATCATTGTTGCTGTCCGTGCGATAAGCATGTACATGGCTGTGGATATATGACAAATATGTGTGGTCATCCAAAATATCATGTACTTCCACACTGCTGTCATCATGATTGCTGCCATAATGATTTTTATTGCAGTCACGACTTCCGTTGTATGCTTGATCCTCATGGATGTAATCCTGCAGCAGGACCTGGTATATTGCCACCAAAGTACAGAAAGGCATATGATGCTGTAAATTGTTGCGCTTGTGATGATTTTACATATTTGGCATATTCTAGAGTTTTGCCTAAAGCTAACGCTATTTAGTGCTATTTCCCTGCAAAGGATTAGGTATTCTGCGGAATATACAAGTTGATTGTGCAGGCTATTATGTATGAGCCAGGTTGGGGTCGTACAGATCTCCATACATACACAATGGATTATGGTGAGGTAATTGAGCTTGTTGACGACAATACAGGTGCTAGTGGCGATATAACTGTAGATGTAGACACAGATGACATAGAGAATAAAAATATCATCGCAATAAGAATAAAGAACAAAGATTTGTCTATGTATGGAGGCACTAAGCTTAATCTTGGTGAGAAAGATATAATAGATCATAAGTATATCATTGAGGTTGACCTTGAAAATGGCTCTACAGTAGAATATAATCCAATCAATTGGCCTTATGAAACTATTGAGCTTACACCAATGAAGAGCGATGTTATTGAAATAGACCAGAATACATGTACTATTCATTCATTTGAGCGAGATGAAACAAACTCAACTACCGTAGTAGCTACTGCTAAGAATAATGGTGTAAAGGCTAGCTTTAATGTTACTGTTGTCGGTGGCGGTTATGATTTCATTGGCTACCTGCCGGTTCGTCCTTTCTCTAAAGAAATGGAGGATGATTACAAATATCACTTCGATCGTGATGATTAGGGATTCGAGAGCGATGATCAGGAGAATATTACAAAGGTTGGTGTTGGTTTTGTTGATACTAATTTATTGACTAAATCTAAAGATTTATCTAAGGGTGTTACTGTAGAAAATGATATTGATGGTCAGTATTTATGGATTGTTACTAGACGTCCTATTCAGTATGCTGCAAATATAAACGCTGGAGTAAACTCTAACATGATTCCTACATTTACTATTCCTCTCACAACTCCTTAGAAGAAGTACAATGACGAGAAATACTACTACTGTTGCCCTAATCCAATAAAAGCAAATAAGGCTCACGGTGGAGCTACAATTTATGTTAAAACTAAAAACGATTAATTATGAATTACGCAAACGAAGACGTACAGATATACGGTAAGCTTGTAAATGTATCCACCGAAGGCATTGTAACTGACGCGACTTCTGTATGGAGTGAAAAGTACAAGAAAACTGTAGAAGAGGTTATTAAAGATGTTAATGACAAGATAGATGACTTCAGAGCTAACCCTGAGTTTGATAAAGCTACATTCCATGGAAATGTATTATTCGAGGGTAATACAACTGTAGAAGGAAATGCTACAACTAAGGGTAATAGTACAGTAAACGGCAACCAGGTAATTAATGGTATGCTTGATGTTTACAACAAGATTACAGCTCATGGAAATCCTATTGGTTTAGAAGTAGACCACAAAATCGTATGTAATGATCTCAGTGTTAACGGAGTATTTAAAGCGCTTTAGCTTGACTGTAACACACTTACAGTACATAACCTTATAAAGAGCGAAGGCGAATTTAGAGTTGATGGCGACACAATTCTTAACAATGTTGTTATTAATGGTGAGGCTAGAATACCACATGCTACAACTAAAACATATGGTAGCGTTAAACTCGCCGAGAATGCAAATGATGCTGATGTACAGGACGTTGTAACAGTTGGCATTTTAGAAGATTATGCATCAGCTGTGCTTCCTTAGGCTGCTGAAGGCTAGATTCTTGTTTATAAAGGTGGTAAGTGGCAGGCTGGTAATATTGATACACTTGTAAATAATGACACCAACATTGCTAATTATATAAACAGCATTGTTCAGCAAAAGATTAATCAGACTGTTGATTTGAGTGGATATTACACAAAGTCTGAAATAGATAACTTGCTTAACGATTTGAAGAGTAATATCGGTGGAGATATAGCTTAGTCTTGCCTTTGGGAAACTTCTGGTAGCACATTACGTCCAAAGAATAATAAAACTGTAAGCGCTTCTCATTTTTATAAAGAATCATAAGGAAGGAGGCTTGTATGTTAAATTATAAAAGATTAGCACCTAGAAGTGCGGATCCAAAAGTATATACTCACAACAATGAAAAGATAACCCACCAGGAAGCTGATATGATAAATAACGGTACATTTATAGAAGGAGAGACTAGTGTACCGGGAGAATATATAACAGCACAAGAAGTTGTATAGAAGTTAGCGGCTCAGCATAAGCACGTAAACTATATGATTGGTGGAGATGAATTAAATGAGCTTGTATGCTATTACACATGGTCATCTGATACAATAGACCCAACAGGTGTACATATTCCAGACCTTGATATGACTGTCGAAGACAGAAAGTTGCTTGCTTACGAGATCACTCCAGAAAATGCAGACGTTACATCTGCTGTTTTCTCAATTGTTAGCGGTTCGAATGTAGCTCATATAGATGGCTCATATGTGGTAGCAGATAAGTAGGGAACAGCAACATATAAAGTTGTTGTAAACGACTCTATTGAAGCTACTGCGACTATTAATGTTTCTAATAAGCCTGAAGAATTCCCTGACGATGCACAGCATAGATGGATTAGAGTACAGCCAGAAAGTTCGCAGATATCTGTTGATGGTGGAACTATAAACGTTACGGGTTCATATGGTTTAACTGGTAGTTATGGAACAGAAAAGAAAGTTGGAGATATAACTGACACTATAGTTATAGAATCAAATTCAAGCTAGGAACCAAAGAGTGGTAGTAAAACATACCATTACAACAATAACTAGTTCGATACCCCTACCGCTGAAATAACATGGACTCAGCCAGGAAGATCTGAGGAATTCCCTGAAGAGTGGACATATGTATTTGAGTATAATATAAGTGATACCAATGGTGGATCTAGCACTGATACATCATGGAGTAGGCAATATTATGCAAATGGTCAAGAGATTAAGCATAATGATGACCTTACATTAGATAGTATAACTTCTTATAGAACTAAAACGGGTACATTTGGTACAGTTAAGAAAGAGAATGTTTAGTATTCTGGTGAAATAGGGAGACCATCTGGATACAATTATAGTGACCAGGCTATAACACAGAGCGGTCAACTTGTACAGTAGGGCTCAAACAAATAGTTATAGTGGTCTTATACGCAAGAAGCTAATGTTAAAGTTTGGAGCATTTCTGCAGATCCTACATCTTTGCATTTTGATGCAGATGGTGGAACTCAAAGTGTTTCTGTAACCACTTGGTACACTTGGCAAACTAATGATAATAATAATCAGAAGTTTGATGAAACTACAACAGAAGAATAGATAACAGCAGAAGCTAACATATCAACACAGTAGAGAGAATGGACAGAAACTATAACCAAGAATGATAAATCTGTTTCTATTAGCTGTATGCAGGATGGTAAGCCGGAGACATTAACTGTTAAATATTATCTATATGTCGGATTAAGTGCAGACAATATCAATGATAATACGGTATCGTTAGTTTGGTAGAGTGATCAGTATGGAGAATCTTCTAAAAAGACAGTATACGTAAACGCTTATAAAGAATTTATAAACGAATCCAATGAGGTTGTATCAACAGAATCTGTAGATTATAGTGTAACAAGTTATGCGTCTTAGAACAAATTCTCTGTTAACAAAAATAATACATTAGTAGATTTTTATCCATTAGAGGAGAATACAGATTATTCATCATCTAAACAATGTTCATTCCGTGTAAGCATAACAGGACAGAAGAATAAATTCTGTACAATATCGCTTATTCAAGAAAGAAAAGGTGTGCAGATTATTTCTGGTGATGCTGTAATGTTCACATATAACTGGGATAAAGGAAAAGATTTGGATTAGGCTACATTTGTAAATCTCAACCTTCCATCAGATAATAATAGAAATTACGCTGGATATTCAGGAAGCATTATATACGACTGTATGGATTTTCTACATTTTGCAGGAGATAATACAGGTACAGGAAATGAGTATTCGTTTATAGATTTTGAAAATATTGCTAAATATATAAACGAGCATAGAGACGAACCTTCTTCAATTGATGGCAAAACTATATTAGAATCGTTAACAGATAGTGATGGGGCAATTAAAATAAGTTGTAATCTTTATACAAACTGGTTCAATACGAAAGAAAGCGAAAATATAACTTTGTCATATAGTGTATATAATAAAGATTCAGAAGATGCTAGTGTTAAATCAGAAAACAAAGTTTTCATACTTACTGGATATACAAAGAAAAAGAGCGCATCAGATTAGGCTTTATGTTACGCCCAAGGATCAGATAATGTTACACATGATATCGGTGTGTCGAAAACATATACACTTAGTGCTAAGTTTACATATTATCTAAATAGCGGTGTTTTTGTATTTGAAACAAATAAAGACGATGTCGCTAAGTGGCAAAAAGGAATAGAATGGAAGTAGTTATTTGCCACCCCGTCATGTAGTAATGTAACTTTTGCGAAATCTGGATAGGATGTTATTTTTTCAACCTGGATAGACAATTTAAATCTGCCTTAGAATTTTAATAAAGTTTCAAGTTTTAGGGTCGATGCTGCCATAACCCAAATCAAACACGTATCAGATTATCAAAATACGTATGATCAAATTTATAGTAAGAAGCTTGATATAAATACAATTAATCTTCCTTATAAAATTAGAATAAATGTTCCTTTATAGGATATTATAAATAAAATGGACTTTGAAGAAAATAATTCCATGGAAATATGTCCTGCCATATGGTTTGATGATATAAAAAATTACGATACTGGAGAGTCTTTAAAGATGAATGGCACAGTATTTACGAATAACAAACTCACAATACAAAAACCTAGCACTTAATTATGGAACTAAATAACGAAGATTTAAAAATATACGGAAAGATTGTTAGTGCATCTACTGAGGGAGTTGTAGCTGAAGCTGAATAGATATATGATGATTCTGCAACAACGTATGTTAACGATGGTAAGCAAAATAGTATAAACAAATACTTTAAAACCAAGCAGGACTAGGTTATAACAGGAATGAATTCACTGAATGATAAGTATGATTCTTTAAAGTATCAATATGATGAAATATAGTCTATCCCAATGGATAATTTGTCACAAATATTAAAACTGTAATTATGAAGTAGTTTTTAGATTAGGATGGAGTATAGTACTTTTGGAATAAAGTACAATAGAACTTCGCAAACTTAAGTGATAATGGCAAGGTTCCTGCTAATTAGCTTCCTTCTTATGTTGATGATGTACTCGAATATGGTACATTTAACACGTTCCCAGCAACTGGTGAAGATGGTAAAATCTATGTAGCACAAGATACTAATCTGACATACCGTTGGAGTGGCACAAGATACGTAGAAATAAGCCAATCTCTCGCACTTGGGGAAACCTCTAGTACTGCTTATCCTGGAGACAGGGGTAAGCAGCTCTCAGAGGATCTTAATGCAGAAATAGGTAGAGCCAAGCATGAAGAGGCTGATATTAGAGCAGCTTTAGTAGCAGAGCAGAATAGGGCTGAAGTTGCAGAAAAGAACAATAGAAGCCTTATACAGAAGAATGCTAGCGATATTGCTATCGAAACTAATAATAGAATATCTGGAGACGAAGCTCTTTCTGTTAGCATTAATGCTGAGAAAGATGCTAGACAGGATGCAGATGATAAAGAGAAGCTTGCTAGGATCGAAGCAGATAATAAGGAAAAAGCTGAAAGACAGAGTGAAGATAACCTTATTAAAGCTAAGATCCAGTAGGAGTAGACTAGAGCTTAGAATGCAGAGAAACTTATCACTAACAATCTGAATAGTGAAATTAGTAGAGCTAAGGCTTCTGAATAGCAGGAAGCTAAGAGTAGATCTGATGCAGATGACGCTATAAAGGCTCTATTGAATACTGAAATTAATAGAGCCAAGGCAGAAGAGTCAAGTATAAGAAGCTCAGTAACTACAGAAAAGAATAGGGCGGAAAGTTCAGAAGCCGAACTCAGAACTCTCATTGATAAGAATTCTAGCGATATTGTTAAAGAGCAGCAGGCTAGATAGGCTGCAGACAATACTCTTGCAGCAAACTTAGCTACAGAAAAGTAGACTAGAATTGACGCGGATAACGCAATTAAAACTTTGCTGGACACAGAGGTTAAAAGAGCCAAATCTGAGGAATCTAAGCTTACAACTAGTATTACTACAGAAACAAGTAGGGCTACTACGGCGGAAGATGCACTTTCAGATAGAATTACAGCAGAGTAGAATAGAGCTACTACAGCCGAGAATGATCTCTCAGACAGAATCACATCAGAGAAGAATAGAGCCACAGCTGCAGAGAATGCCATTACAAATAATCTTAATTCTGAAATATCAGACAGAAAAGAAGCTATTAAAGCCGAGTCTGATAGAGCTAAGGCTGCAGAGTAGACTATGCAGGCAAACTTGGGTAGTATAACAATAGCTAAGGTATCATCTGATGACGCAACTATAGCTGCATCATATTAGCTCTAGGTTAACGGAGAAGCTAAGGGTACAACAATCGATATTGCTAAGGATCAATCTATTAAGGACATTAATGTTCTTGACATGAATGCTACACTTAACGATAATGGTACAATTAAAGCAGGTAATCCTGTAGGCTCTACAGCTTTATGTATCTCATACATTCTTGCTGATGGTACTTACAAACTTGCTAAGCTTGACTACTCTAGGTTCCTCGAAGAAACAGAGTTCTCTAATGGCTTGGAGGTAAATAATCATAAGATTTATGTTAAGGTTGATTAGTTGTCAGAGAGCTTCTTATCAGTATCTTCTACAGGTGTAAAGATTACTGGTGTATAGAATGCAATAAACACCGCTGTAGACGCAGAAAGAGTTGCTAGAGAGGCTGAGTGCAAATAGATTAAGGATAGCATAACTTAGTCTGGTTAGGGTTCTACAGTGGCTTTAGATGCCGAAATAAAGCGTGCTAAAGAAGCTGAAGCAACTATTACATCAAACCTTAATAATCATATCTCAGATTATAAGAACCCTCATAAGGTGACTAAAGCTTAGGTTGGACTTAGCGATGTTGATAATACATCAGATGCAGATAAGCCTGTATCAAATGCTACACAAACTGAATTAGATAAAAAGGCTAATTAGACATAGGTGAATCAATTGTAGTAGACAATTACAAATTTGTAGTCTACAATATAGCAATTACAGAGATAGGTAACCAATATGTCTACAACAATTGAATCTGTATAGAATAATATTACAAATATGCAGACTACAATAAACACATTGCCAACCGTAGATAGTAATGATGCAAAATATTTGCGAAAAGATAAAAATGATGTAACGCCTTATACAATTACGGCAAAGGCATTATATAAAGCATAATTATGAAATTAACATTAAACAGAATCGCCTTACGTCAAACATACACAATTGGAAAGTTATATATTGATGGCAAATATTTTTGTGATACATTAGAGGACACTGTAAGGGATACTAATAAAAATGGTAAGTTTGATAATGGCGAGAAGAAAATAAAAGGGAAGACAGCTATTCCGTACGGAACATACGAGATTAAGTGGACTTATTCACCTAGATTCAAAAAGTATACACCACAACTTATGAATGTACCTTCGTTTGAAGGTATTCGCATACACTCAGGAAATTCAAGTGATCATACCGAGGGTTGTTTGCTGCTTGGTGAAAATAAAAAGGTTGGAATGGTCCTTAACTCAAGAGCTACCATAGCAAAGTTTTATCCAATTATAAAAGATACTTGTGCTAAAGGGAAGGTAACTATTGAGATAAAATGAGCAAAGTAACAGGAACATGGCGCGAGAAGATCCAATATTCAACCGCATGTCTCGCGTTCTTGAGCGGTTAGGTTCTCACCTGGGTACAGTATTTATAGTAGGGTGAAATCTCCACAGGTGTACTAGGGTTTGTAGCCCAAACATTAGTTTATTCGGCTAGTATCTATGGAGTATCTATTTATATACAGGGCAAGTTTGGTGAGTTAAAAACATATTTAAAAGAATATTTGAGTAATAATGAAAGCAATGCTGATGTAGTAGATATTAAACAAGATAAAGAACAACTACAAAACGCTGCTTAATGCCATTTGTGGGCTTCTAATAGCCTTTTGTTTAGCGTCTGGTATATTCTACCACAACAAAGCTAATAGGCTCTCAGAGGAGCTTAAAATGGCTAATAATAACATCGAAGCCTATTAGGATGCCTTAAATGGTGCCTAGTAGGCTTCTGGTGTTTTAAGACTAGACATGAAAAAGCTTAAAGATTATAACGACAAGCTTGTATAGTAGTTGGATTCTGTACGCAAAGTAGAAAAGCTAAAGAGTAAAGAAATTTAGGTAGCAGCAACTCAGAAGCAGATTATAAACGTTAATAAAAGTAAGGGGGTAGGGGGTAATATTATAACTATACTTAAAGACTCTGTTTATAAAGATAGTTTACAATATAACAATCTAACTAAAGTATACTATACAATCGGTAAAGATAGTGTTAATATTAAGTTAGATGTATAGAATACTTAGTACCTCTACATTTATAAGCATAGAGAATATAAGAACAAAAAGAACTTCTTTAAGAGATTAATAACATTTGACTGGAAAAAGAAAGATGTGTATAAATATAAGATACATAATACAAATGATATACTTAAAGAAGATAGTATAAGAATAATAGAAGCAATATGAAAACATTCTCAGCTCGTACATTGATAGATGACATACTTCTTATTGTACGAAATAATAACATAAGCGAGAGCGAGGATATGTCTAGGGATTAGATCTTATCTTGGATAATGTAGTATAAGGCCTATTTATCCAAGAAGTAGAATGATAAAGATTCTGAAACCGGAGACGATGAAGATCCAGATGATAGTTAGTTATCAACTATTGGACCACTTGAGCTTATAGACGATCCAACTCCTGGATCAGAGGACTCCTGTTGCTGCCATTGTAGTACAAGGAAGAGAACAAAAAAGAAATTGTACACAATGGAAGATAGTAGCGACGACATAGTTAATGTTGCAGATATTAGCGGTTGCGTTATCTAGATCATGAATAAGTCTAGAAAACATTATCATAACTTTAGGAGATATACATACAACGAGCCAATATGTTGGTTTGACGACTAGTATATATATGTTGATGGTGATGGTGTGGAAAATTTTAAATACATATACGTTACAGGAATATTTGATCCAACGCAAACAGCTGATAGTGAAGATGATGTAATAATACCTGGGTGGATGATACCTGACATAAAAAGAGCTATCATGACAAACGAGTTGGCATTTATGCTAAAAAGACCTAGTGACGATAGCAATAACTCAACATTAGCAAGCGTTAAACCAAATGGTCCTCAAGATAAGGAAGAATAAGAAAAGCTATACAATAGCTGATATATATAGAGACTACATTAAAAAGAACGATGTAGAGCTTAATTACGCGCGATATAAGCGCATTATAGACGAATTTAATAAAGTTGTCAAGGAAGAGATTTTAGAGCGCTCACAGCCCTTTAAAATGCCTTATGGGCTAGGCACTATATGCATAGTAAAATATAAACCAAAGAGCTACTCTAGTTAGTCATTGTCTACAGATTACAAATCAACTAAAGAAGTAGGCAAAAGGGTTTATCATTTAAACGAGCACTCCAATGGATATAAGTATAGATTATATTGGTCAAAAATACCCAGGATGTTTTCTGATAGATATAAATACCAGCTATGTATGGTTAGGGAAAACAAAAGGCACCTTGCTCAACTTATATTTAATAAACAAGATTATATAAATATAGATGATATACAAGTATACAAAATGTGAGTCAGTTATAGCTAAAATTATGGCTGACTCAAACATGCAAGAAAAGAACATGCGTATTACAGATATACGAGAATGGATCTTTGAAGCTGTTGAAAAAATTGGTGCCCCTGTATAGTATGTATAGAAGGAGTCTGGTGAAGATTGCGTTCCAATATTTGAAATACACGAACATCAAGTTCCAATACCAGAAGACTTAGAATCATTGACAACTGTAGCCTATTCAAACAATGGAACAAATTGGGTATAGGCACTAAAAGATGAGAGCTCATTTAAGTCTAAGGCTGATACAAAACCTATGCATCACCATCATCCAGAGTAGCCGGCTGGCGTACCGTTGATTACGCATAGATCTTAGCTTCTTGGAATCAATGGTAGTACTGCGCTGATGGATGCTATTAGAGATAAGAAGATAGACGTTCCTACATACTGGATTAAACCAGGTTGGATAGTCTTTAATAAAGACAAAGGTTTTATTAAATTGTCATATAAGGCAATAGCTACAGACGAAAGGGGTTATCCACTTATTCCAGACTTAGCTTCATATTAGGAAGCTATATACTGGTACGTAATGATGAAGTTAAGCTTTCCAAAATTCCTTAGAGGATCACTTGGAGGAAAAGCTAGATATAATTAGAACACATACTTCTATATATAGTAGCAGTGGAATTTCTATAGAAACCAGGCTTACGCTGAGGCAATGATGCCAAACGAAAGCGAGATGCTTACTATTAAGAACGAGTGGACTAAGCTTATACCAGAGTGGGATGATGATGAGAACTTCTTCAATAACACCGGAAAGAAATAGTTAAACTTTAACGATTATTGCTATGGATACTAATACTGAACCACAAATTAATAGTTTCGCAGGAGGATTAAATAGTGATGACGATCTCTCTGTTGTTGCTACAAACTAGTATATTGATGCTAGAAATATAAAGATATCGTCATATAGAGGTGGAGAAGGTAGAGACAATAGACATGGATCATTAATGCCAGTCTAGGGTGTAAAGCTAGCTGGATTACTTGCTGGTGAGAATAACAAAGTTGTTGCTACTGGTTCAATAAGAGATTATGGAGTAGTTGTTTGCATTGATGAAAATGAAAACAGACTTAAGATCTATAGTTTTAAAAATGCGATAGGTGGAACAGTGCACGACCAGGACTTCAACGATATACAGAAGAGTAAACTTGTTGTAGATGCGAAATTATTGCCTTTGGATGAAGGGGAGAGGTATCCAGATGTATTTGATATTCAGCTTAATTATGAGAGCGAAAACAATATCAAGCTATACTTGGCTGACTCTAAGCATCCGATAATGGTTTTTAATATAAATAGAGGAGATCCTTTAATATACGATGATCTTAACAAATGCTTGTCTTATCCAGAAGCGGTTTGTAAACCACCAGTATTTGAAGAGTATGTGCCAGGAAAGATAGAGTTTGGTGTTGTAAGTTATTGTTATCAGTTATACAATAGATACGGAATACATACAGGAGCATCTGTACAATGTCAGCAAATACCAATTGGCAATTATGATTTTGACAGCAAATATGTAAAGTGCGGTGGTAAATAGGGCGCACAATCAAATTGCGGAGTAAAGATATCTATACAAATTCCTAGAAATTATTGGCACCTTGATTACATCAAAGTACTTAGGGTATAGTATACACAAAACGGATAGATTCCAATAGTATCTGTAATATACGATGCTAAAGTAAACTTTAATGAACAAGATTCTACAGAGCTGATTATAAATGATGTTGGTAATGATCCAATAGAGAATATCAGCGTTGAAGAACTGAATTCATTACAAGGTGTTAGGATAATACCTAATTCGTTAGCATCTAAAGATGGCTTCCTGTTTGCTGCAAACACAAAGACAATACAGACTACTATTAAGGATTTCGATAAATGGGATGCGAGAGCATTTAGGTTTAATTACGAAAATAAAAGTATCGTAAAAGATGTTAATGGTGATAACGTATTTGAAATAGATGCTCACGAATATGGCATAGAAAGTGACTCTGTTGCCGTTCCTCCATTTGATCATGATTGCTATGATGACACTTATAATAACATAAATAAAGAAGCTTCACTGTATTCTGCTAATTTTGTATTCGATTCAAAATATAGATGGGTCGGAGGATCTGGTAAAAATATAGAATGGAGATTCGTTATTTCTTCTTAGGTGGAAGATTCTTGTGTAAAAGAAAACAATACAAGAAAGATAGGAACGTTATACAATTATTCTCAAAAAGAAAACATATAGCAGAACAATATTTTCTACATCGATAAAGATTTTAAGCCATCTAAAATAGAGAAAGTAGAATTTGATCCAGGAATAAATAGCAATACATGGTTAATAAAGTCGCTTAGACGAAACGAGATTTATCGTTATGGAATTGTTTTGTATGATAAATATTGCCAAGCTTCTCCAGTTAAGTGGATTGCTGATATAAGAACCCCAAATGTCACTGAAGAAGGGTTCTAGTTAATGTCATCAAATACTGTTGTTAATGGTAAACGTTACGAACTAGTTATCAGAAATCTAGGAATACAGTTTATGGTAAAAAGTCTACCAGAAGGCTGTACTGGCTATCAGATAGTTAGATGCGCTAGACATGAATCTGATATTGCTACAATATCATAGGGTGTACTTAGTTCTCCTGTGTCTAATGCGTATAGTAGATCATATGAGGGGGATAATGATAAGTATGAGATAACAAAGTATCATATGTTTTGTCCAACAGGATTCTTGACAACGAATAAGTTTATAGAAGGATATTGGGTACATAATTAGCTTGTTGGCAATGGAGATAAGCTCGAATCCCAATGCATGACGAACATAGATAATGACAAATTATTGCAATTTGTTTCAAAGGAAATTTGTTATCAACCAGAATCATTTAAACAATTCACAAAAGACAAAAAGTATTATTTGCAAAAACAGTCTTTTTTGTTTGGAGCTAGAGGAGATTATAAATTTAAAGACAACCAATATGATTCACATAGGGATGGTGAAACAAATACAGATTATGGAAGCTTAAGAGGCTTCAATGGTAGGACAAGCTTCAAATTTATAATACCATGTATATCAAACTGTGCCGTAGAGCTATTTCCTGGTCCAAATGATAGTGATGATTCAAGAGGAACATTTTATGTTAATGATTTAACTGTAGATAGCCATTTTAGCAAAGACAGTACAATATGCTATTTAGATACACCATATAATCCTAGCTACTTCTATAAAGTGAATCCACAATCACACAAAGCACGAGGTGGTAATACTGGCAACGAAATTATAGATAATATTTTAGATTCCGGAACAATTGGCGGATTAGGAAATGTGAGACCTTATTCGTACTCTTTAATTAAAGACTGTATTTTAAATTTTGATAGACTATACAACAAGGATAATGAGTCGGCAGACAAAAGGTAGGAAAAAGCTGGTAAATTTATAATACAGAAAGCTTTTGCGTATATAAAATTGTATGAATAGAGCACTTAGCCATACGAATTTAGTACTGGTGTTTTTGATCCAGGTGATTGGTGGGGCAATGCGTTTTAGAGAACATAGTATATACAAGACTTTTAGTTAGTTGACCAGATAAAATGGGATTAGGCATTCAAAAGAAATTTTAACAAAGAAGGTGATGAGCAAACTTCATCAAAAGCTTACCCTAATTACGCAGTTTCTGCTGGCGGAGCTCTATTTACAAATATGATTACCGGCGGCATTTGTAACGATACTAATGGTAATATATTTGCATCGTTTGGTAATTATAATGGCGGATTCAAAAATGATGGAACTGGTACACATGGCAACAAAAACGCATGTTTTGGAACTGGCGGAAAATGTTTGTTGTTAAGTTGCTAGTATAAAGAAAAAGGTACAGCTGGTGCAGTTTCTTATTATTATCCTAAGAATGGAAACTATTATGATAGTTTTGAATAGGAGGCATATTAGACAGAACATAGTGAAATTGGAGAAATACTCAAGATAATTAGACCAACTCTACTTGGAACTTATTTAACTAACCTTAGACAGCAAATAACACCTTATGGTGGATGCTCATTCACAAATAGACTTACAAATGTATATTACGGAGATGGCAACTACTTCGAATCCACAAATGATTGGAATACGGTATTTGATGGAGATTGTCATGTAGAAACATTCGAGTATGCTTCTATGCATAAAGTGTATGGAGCATATAAGGGATCAAAGAGTTTGGATTTCCCTAATACTCATATGATAACATATTCTATACCAACAGAGTCAAACATATGGTGTAAATTCCAACATGGATGGACATTCAGCTCTAATGCAAGAGATAATTACGCATCCTTTATACAGGCTGAACCATGCGAAATAACAGAAGCCTACGTACAGAAAGAACCTGAATACGTTTATAATTCTGTCTATAGCGTACAGAATACAAGTATACCGCTTGCTGTGTACGACGATCTTAATCCACAAGACTATAATAAGACTATAGACACAAGAGTATACTATTCTGATTTAAAACAGAATGATGAAATCATAGATAGTTGGTGTAAATTTAGAAGCTCAAACTTTATAGATGTTGATTAGGAGTATGGCCCTATAACTGATATATGTACATTTAAGAATGTTCTTACATTTTTCCAGGAACAATCATTTGGTGTACTTAGTGTTAATGATCGTAGTGTTGCTACAGATAATTCTGGACAAAACATAGTGCTTGGAACAGGAGGAGTGCTTGATAGATATGACTACTATAGCAATACCTATGGAATGCATAAACAGCAATTCTGTGCAGCATGTACTACCGGTGGTTTGTATTGGTTTGATAGTCATAATAATGTAATCTGCTTATTTGATGGGTAGAGTGTAACATAGCTTTCAAAACAAGGTAAAGTATAGAATATACTGAACAAATACAAAAAGAACGACAACTTTAAGATGTTCTACAATAATAGATATAATGAAGTTGTATTCAATGTTTTGAACGACGATATGCAAATCGTGTACAACGAAATGCTTGGCAAATTCACATCAACATTAACGATACCATTCGATGGAGCTATATAGTTCTTTAATGGAGAATATCTTGTAAAGAAAAACGATACCGTATGTATATATTAGTATGACTACCTTGATGGATCACCTAAATCAACAACTCAGCAGCTGCTTTCAAGTTACGTTAAATACGTTGTTGCTCAATAGCCGCTTGTTACAAAGGTGTTTGATAATCAAGAGATTGTTACATACGAAAACCTATAGTTATAGGCAATGATATCTGATTAGGATGATTATTTTTCAAAGAATCATAAATACGTATGGTAGACAGAATCTTAGAATATAGAATCCAATCTAGAAGAACAGATAACACTTAGAGAAAATAATCATAGATTTGCCATACCTAGGGCTGATGGATTATTTGGCAATAGAGCTAGAGGCAAGATCATGATTTGCAGTATAGAAGATATCAAACCAAATCCAGCTATGGCAATACAATACATAATAACAAAATATAGATAGTCATGGAGCTAAAATAGAGAAAGAAGATAAATAATATGCCAAAATTCAATAATGGCATAGATTCGAAAGTTGGCTTTGGACAATAGCATCAAGCTAGTGATCTTACAAGCATGATTGGTGGCAATACTCCTATTGGATCAGCTATAGCCGGAGCAGGAAGTTCTAGCGCATCATTTAATATTGGCCAAAAACCGGCTTCAAGTTGGAATCCAAAAGGCGGAATTTAGACAGCCGGAGGAGGTGGAATAAGCGCTGGTGCTGTAACAGGAGCCGTTAATGGAACAATAGGAATGATACAAGGATATAATTCCATGTAGGACGCAGTAAAGGGGACAGATGAACTTATGGCTTATTCTGGACAAAGAACAGACTAGGCATTCGGTGTAAACTATCAAGCACAGAATGATATTAATAGGCAAAAAGCAATGAGCGATATATCTAAGTCTAATAGAAACGCAACATTGGGAATGGTTGGATCTGGAGCTGCTGCAGGAGCTGCTATCGGATCTGCTATACCTGGCGTCGGTACACTTATAGGTGGAGCAGTTGGAGCTATCACAGGATTATTCGGAGGCTTGTTTGGAAGTAAAAAAGCTAGAGAAAGACAGCGTAGAAAGATATTTAATGCGCAACAGTAGGTTAATCTTATCAATTAGGTTAATCAATCATCAGCTGCAACAGAAGGTCTTACATAGCAATATTATTTAGATAATGGTAACACGTATGATGATGTATTATACGCCAACCGAGGAAAAGATTTAATAAAACCAAGATATGTTAAAAGGAAATAAAGTATGGACACCTAATGGATATTAGAGTGGTCCTATAAATAGTTTAGTTGGCAAAGGGGAGTCCATTATAGATTATACTAATGGTACAGGAACTCTTGTAACCAAAGGAAAGGTTGGAGTTGATAATTAGCCTAGCTCTGTTAGTGTAAACGACAATAATGTTATAGCTGGTAATGATGTAGACTGGAGTAACGGTATAAAGTTTTCTGATCAAGTAGCCCCATTAACAGCAAAACTTTAGATGTATAACAACATTGAGAAAAGAGCTGGAAAGAAATCCGAACTTAGCTCTTTATCAAAATAGACGATGGAACTTTAGAAGAATCAGCTAAATCGCGCTAAAGCTCCTATTTTGTAGGCTATGAAGAACATTACAGATAGACAAGAGAGATAGCATTAGATCGAAGATTACGCTGCCTAGATTAAACATAATTGTGGAAAAGACAGATTTGATAACGGCAAAAGCTTATGGGATAAAACAAAGTAGACAATTTCTAGCTGGACGAAATCAGGTAAGGGAAAAGTATCTAATTCTACGCTTGATTTAGGCTACGCATTTCCTGCTCTGCTCGAAACACAGATGCTTAATCATTGGCGTAGAGAAAACCCTGTAATGCCAAATATATATGCAGCTAATAGATATGCACCAATAGCCTTACAAACTATGGCTGGTAATAGAGTGTCAGCTAATCCAATTCTTGAAAAATTATATGCACAAGATAGATAGGCTGCTTATTAGCTCGCTAATTCTGGAGGTTATACAGGTGGTCAAAGATAGGCTAATAGAGTAGCTTTGGCTTTAGGTAATTAGAGAAACGTTGCTGATGCGCTCATGAATGTGCAGGAAAAGAATGCTGCATACAGAAATGCTTATGCTGAGATGGCTGCTAGACTCGGCGATAGTGACGCATAGAGATTGCAGCAGTCTAACCAATACGGATGGGAGGCTTACAATAGAGCACACGGTGCTAAGACTAAGGGCATTGAAACACACTTGTCTAACCTCGGTCTTATTGGTCAGAAATGGTTGTCACAGCGCATTAAAAATAAGCAGTACGGAGATATACTTGATATATATCAGCAGGATGTAGATAACAAGAAAGAAGCATTAAAAACAATATATGGTATAGGTGCAGGTGCGGCAGCAAGTGGATCTACAAATAAAGTTGATAATACATCTGGATCAACCTCTATTAATTATAAAAACATAGCTCCAGGTTGGACTCCTGGTAAGTATTAGTTGTTTTCTGGATCGACTAATATACCAAATTAGAACACAGGAATAAACAGAGGTGTACTTGATTTAAAATATGGTGATTATTCTTTAAATAATTTAAAAGCACCATATGGAAAGTATTGGTACATAGATCCAGATAAAGTTGCCGATTCTGCGAAGTATACAAGAAATTGGGCAAAATCAAAAGAATAGTATTAGAGAGGAGCTTTTGGAACACCATACGAGAGAATTAATTTCTCTAGTGATTATACTGGAGGATTTGGGCCAAATGGGCTATTCTATCCAACATGGGCTGGAAGTATATTTGATTACAACCCATACAATTTAACTAGCTTAAGATTGAAGAAATGATAGGAATGTATGATGAACCAGTAGCGGTCCCTATTATAGACCTACTGGATAGCAGTATGATGTCGTAGTACATCAGTGCTGCAAGAGAGCAATACAATTAGGCTATACAAGAATAGAAAGAGTTCGCTAAGGAATTCGGGGATCTGTATAGTCCTAGTGCTAATTTGAATAAAGCTTACTATGATTAGACAAAAGGTAGGATCAACGCTGGTCTTAATTACTTATATTAGAATGGCATTGATCCACTTAGATCTGCAGAAGGTAGAGCTTATATAGCTAAGATTATTAGAGAAACCCCTTATGATAAGATCTCTAAATGGAAAGCTGACGCTGACAATATGAAGACATTTTAGAAAGCAGCCGCTTCTATGGTTGCTGAAGGGAAACTTACATAGGATTAGCTTGGTTGGCAAATGTAGAAGTATGGGTTAGATTATGATAAGTTTGACCCATATACTCAAAGTTGGAATACATTAGCTCCAACGAAGATGGATACGTTAGAAGATCTTACGAAAATTCCATATAGTGTACTTAAGCCTAGTAATCTTACATAGCAACAAGTTGAGGCTATGGGTTACAAGTATGACCCAAAGAATGATTACACTGGTATTACAGATTAGATGATTATGGATACGGCTGGTAAGGCAATACCATCCGTTATGTCTACAGCTGCAGGCGAATATTATTATGATAAGGCTAAATAGCAGCTATAGTAGGCTGGTGTAACTAACCCTACCGACGATTAGGTTAAATAGCAATTACAGGGTACTGTAGCACAACTTTGGGAAGGAAAGAAGAATATAGCATGGGATCCTAACAAATATTCTTTGCTTGATTATTAGAATGTACTTGCAGATAAACTTGATGCAAAGAAATCAGCTAGAGACCTCGCTAGTCAAAAAGCAATTATAGACTATAAATACGCAGATGATGTAAGGCGTGCAAACAATCCTAGTATATAGAATTCATCAAGTTCATCTAGATCTGGTAGAGGTGGTAAGTCAAAGAATCTTTGGACAATATTTGACGTAGCGTATAATAAACCTGGTTAGTCTGCTGGACTTGGTACTACAGACGATTATTAGAAAGAGGGCGTTGCTTTTTCTGACCCAGGAGTACAGGTAAGACGAGTTAATAATAATGGCGAGTATTAGACAGTCGTAACATTTAAAATTGGTGACGCACATCCTGTAAAACGAGGTGGATTTAAGTCTAATGGAACAACAACTCCTCCTTGGAAGAAAGCTATGAAAGGCAAATAGGTTAATGCTACGGTAATAGGTGGTCTTACATATAATGCAAAGACAGGAAAGTACTACGTAAGATGCAAGCTTGATAATACTAGCGAATAGACAGACGAAACATTGCGTAAGTGGAGCGGTGTTACAGAATTTTGGCTCCCTGTTAACGAAACACATAAGGGTTCTCCGTCAAATACAGAGAACCAGCAATCACCAAATGATTAATAATTAAATTATGGCAAATTACAATTTACTTAAGTCCCCAGCAGAGGACTATTTTAGAGGATAGGCTAAAAGATTTGGTATAACACTGCCAAATCAGCGCCAATCCGTTCCTAATAAAAGGACTTAGGCTAATGTACCAAGTTATATATCAAGACAATCTGGTTCTAGATTAGAGTCTGATATAATGCCGCATGGAGATTGGTATAAGCCTAGTCAAAGATCTATTCAGAGATAGAAAGATACTATAGCTGAATATGACTGGAATAAACATATTGACAGCTTGTACAAGAAACAATATCAGTCAAACAGACAAAAGATCGATGCTCAAGATGACTCAGAAGGCATGCTTTCTGACGCAGAGAAAGAGAAGCGAACATAGCTTGAGGAAGATAAGCTGTTTGAAGACTTTAAAAAGACTGATATCTATAAAAATTCTGTTGGCTCTGATATTGGTGGCATAAACGAACTTGGAAAAGATAGTTTTCAATTCACGTTGTGGAAGATTGGCTAGAGAATTGGTTTGTTTTCAAATCAGTCTAGCGATCTTGGAATTGAAAGCACAAAAGGTAAAATCGCTTTAGCTTAGACAGACTAGGCAAAAGCTGATGCATGGTCAAAAAGGGAGCGACTTAAGAGAGATCTTAAATCAAAAGAAGACCAATGGAATTACCTTAAAGCTAATCCTAGAGCTTAGGTTAAAGGAGACGCATGGAAGGATACATATTTGCTTGGTAAAGAAATCTTATCAACATATGATTAGCTACAAGATAAAGATTTAAATGAGCTCGCTGATGCATACAAGGCTACATGGATGAAAGATCACACATCTATGTGGGAAGGGTTTTAGGCTGCTGTGACTAAGGCGTTTGCTGCCACAAATGATATGTTTGACGGCACAGGTAGATCTAAAGAGTAGATGGCTAGAGATTGGCTTGATAATTACAACAAATAGCTGTCAAATAGATTTGAAAAGGCTCATTAGGGAATGAGCTTGGATCAAAAGGAGATTGAAGCTAATCAATTTAAAGCTAAGCGTTAGCAAGATCTTAAAGATTACAAAGAAACTCTTGATGATTAGATGCGTAGAGCGTCTAAGTGGAAGAAGTTTTGGAACGTTAGTAAGCATGCTGAGAATCTGGCTAATATACATGCTAACGATGATCTTTTGACACCAGATTATTGGTTATGGAATTTACCTCAGCAGATGGGCTCTTCTTGGTCTTCTGATACAGGTAATATCGGCAATCTTATTACAACTGCTGGTACTGTTGGCTCTTTTGCTTTAGGTGCAGCCGGACATCCAGAAGCTGGTTTTGCATTGTACAATGCAGCTAATGCTGCAGCACTTCCATTTAATCTACAGGGTGCAGAAGATGAAAACTACGCTGAAATTGCCCAACGTTGGACATAGAACTATCAGTAGAATCTTAATAAATATGAAGCGTAGGAAGCCTTCGGTAAAGCACAGGGTATTTCTGCGTCGTACAAAGATTTACAAAAGTAGTCTGTAAAGTTTGCAATGCAGAATGGTATGTCTAAGAAAGACGCTGAGGCTAGATATGATTTAAGTACCCAACAAGGTAAGGAAAAAGTTCTCGGTGATTACCTAATGGGCGTTACAAAGAGTAACGATCCACGTTTATCTAAAGCTAAATTCGGTACAACAAAAGGTCTTGAATAGCAATTCATGGTAGATAACGCCAGAACAATGGGTACAGAAATTGTACAAAACATTATATCGTATGTATAGCCTGGTAATAGCCTTTCGAATCTATATAGACAAGCCGTATACAAACTTCCAACAACTAAGCTTGGTGCCAAACTTGCTACAAGTAAAGCCGGTAGATTGGTAATAGGAACAGACTATGCTCTTGCTGGTTTAAATGGCGCTGTTGAAAGCAAATTTGCAAAGGCTGGACAGTATATTAATTCTCTTACAAGTACAGCTGGTAAAACTGGAGCTAAGATAGGTTCTACAACAATGGATGTACTTGGAGGCGGAGTTCTTGGACACTATGTTGGTGCTGGTGTTGGCACCGCAGTAGGAGAGACAGCAAGAGGCATTAGTGGACTTGCTAAAGAGATAATGCCGCAAGCTCTTAAAGATGCCGGCGTTATGGCAGGCGAAGCCATTTCAAAAAAGGTTGAGGCTTTAGCTACGATGGTTGGTGCAAAAACACTAAAGAGAAAACTGTTGAAGGCAGCTGTTAAAAACCCTAACACAATAACCGCTTTAAAGATGCTCAAGAAATATGGAATCAACACCGTTAGAAGTGGTATTATAGATAGAGCTTCAGAAGGTAATGAAGAAATTGTACAGCAGTTGAACGCCAATGCTGCTGAAGAGTTCGCTAAGACATATGGATACGGATCAGCTGACTTACTTAATCTTGCGTTCCAGGATATGGCTTATAGTAAATAGGTATCAGACTTCTATAAAGGAATGTTTGGTCTTGGTGAATCTGAGCTTTACAACGATATGGAGATGTTGTCAAACTGGCGAGGCGGTTTCGCTATGGGTGGTATGCATCCTATGGTAGCAATGAATATCTATCATGCTGTTAATGATATTAAAAATACTGTACAAGTAAAGGACGCTATAATGCATAGTGCCCTTCTCGATAGGGAACAAGGAAAGATGAATAGAGCTAGTAATGCTGTTATTTCAGACCAGATCTCTAAGGGAAGATATAATTAGTTGACTACAGAAATATAGTAGCTTAGAGAGGCTGATTTGAAGCGAGAAAGACCACGTTTTGGTGAACAGTATTGGAATGACTTACAGTCTAATGTGGAGCGTATTTCTGCTCTCGTAAACAACAAGTAGATTGAACAGC
>ERZ1034865.160-NODE-160-length-48493-cov-26.329142_pt1 | contig 48493 bp, 60 predicted proteins | sample MGYA00520632_ERZ1034865 | MGnify/ENA primary metagenome ERZ1034865 (study PRJEB33766, sample SAMN09781738) | gut metagenome | biome: gut microbiome | host: Homo sapiens | place: Madagascar | study: EMG produced TPA metagenomics assembly of the PRJNA485056 data...
TTTCATTTACAAACCGGGAATCTCGGTTACAAAACAGGACTTTCATTTACAAATGGGGATTCTTGGGTTACAAATGGGATTCTCGGGTTACTATTTACCGACAACGAAAAAAGAAAAAGAAATCTGCAAAGAAAAAGGGGAAACTTGACACTAAATAGTGTATTAGTTATTAGAACAAATGAAGAGTGGCTGTAAAGTCACTCTTCGGATAGGAGGAATCAAATTGAGAATTATGTATTCAATTTTGAATATCCTTTACTCCAACAAGGCAAGAAGTAAGTTATATGCATTAACAAGAGAGGACATCACAGAAGCATTGGCATCTGATGGTGAAACATGGAGTGAAAGGACTATTTATAACAAAATCAGGGCATTGGAAGATCAAAAATTCATTGAAAAGGGATTAAGACAGAGTAACTCCAATACTTACTATGTTACTTCAGAGGGTATTAACTGGATGAAAGAAATGGAAGGAGACACGGAGAATGAATAAGAAGATCAACGAAAGATTGAAAATTACAGTTATCGGATGTGGACAGGCTGGCGGTTCGATCACAGCAAGGATTGAAGAAAGCGTGAATGATTTAGGCGGTAATAAAGCCAATACATCATTTGTAGGCATCAACACCAGTACAGAAGATTTAGCATCCGTCAAGTTATCCCACAAGATTCATATGAACAATTCAAAGGGAGCAGCTTGTAACCGGGAGAACGGTGTACAGGACTTAGCAGAAAGCATTGATACGATTCTGGACGAACTTCGCAGCTATATTATAGAAGATTCGATTGTATTCATTGCTACATCATTAGGTGGAGGCACCGGATCAGCTATTGCACCACAGCTTGCAGAAATTCTTCTTGATGAAGGTTACAAGGTGGGAATGATCGTGGTACTTCCGGCTGATAATGAATCTTTAAAGATAAGAGACAATGCAAGACAGACATTTTATGAGATCGAGGAATTGAAGCCACGAATGGGAAGCATCTACATTCTGGACAACAACGCAACCGAGAAGATGAAGATTAACAGCACATTTGCTTCATTATTTGCAAGTGTCCTTTGCATCAATAATAAATCGCAGGATGGCAACATGGATATAGCCGAGATCGAAGCGTGTCTTTTAACTCCATCATTTTCCATTATCACAAGAGCCAATAAGAACAACGGAACGACAGCGAATATTATTGATGTATTGAATCGTGACAGTAATATCTTTGCAAAGAGGGAAGATAAGACAATCACAACAATGGGTATCTCCGAAGCTGTATCTGCAAAGGAAAGTAAGATTGATATGACCGATCTTAGAAAAGAGATCGGAATTGCACCAACCGAGTTTCACGGCTATCTGTCAGAATCAGAGGAAAACGTAATTATTCTTAGTGGTCTGACAATGCCTTACAGTAGAGTGGATGCAATGACAGAGAGTATCCAGAAAGAAGCGGACATTATCAAAAATTCCCGAAAGGCTACAACAGAGGTTAGAACTGGAAAGAATATTGATATTTTCGCTACAACAACAGTAGAACAGACAGTATCTACAGCAAATAAGCCAAAGGGATTGACAGCGTTAGAGAAGTTAAGAGCAAAGAGAATTAGTAAGTAAACATAAAAATCATGGTGGGTAGGTTCAAAATCCTACTCACCTATATTGAGAAAAGGAAGGTAAAAACTTATGAGAACAAGAATTGAAGCTGTATTAAACAACAAGGATGCAAAGGCACAGGATTATTTTGATTTGGTAAACATCTATGAGTTTTCACAGGTAACATTACAGAGAGACGGAGAGAGTATTCTTTCTATGGACATCAATGAAGTAAACACATGGGCAGATAAAACATTTGATTTTAGAGAGAAATGCACTTCTACAAGATTTACAGTAGAAGAGAGTAACATTGTTTCTATAACAGGAAGAATGCTGGACAATGAGGACACATTCTTGATCGAAGCAGATTTGAAAGATGGTAGCAAGCTGGCGGTCATTATCTATCATGTAGATACAAATGAGAAAAGGGAAGTGTCTGAAAGCTATTATGAATCCGATGTCTTTTCACTTATGGACTATCTGAATGAGGAAGATCATAAAGTGATGATGGCAATTATCCATGATTCGTTTGGTCTTGAGATCAAAATAAATAGTGTTAGAAATTGTACTTTAACAGAAACAGAAGAAGCGTTTGAAATGCAGATCGACACAATGACATTTCCGCTTATGGATGATAGCTGCAATGAAATCTACATCAAGGAAGGTAGCGTTACAGATACAATTCTGATTCGTCCTTACGGTCAGCCATTCTTAGAAATTTCTATCCTTGTATCAAAGGAAAACAGTAAGTAAAAAGAGAGAACAATATAGTAGGTAGGTTGGAAAATCCAGCCTATCTACACTAAGAAAGGAAACATTACCGATGGCAAAAGGAAAAACAATCTGTAATGTGTGTGGACAACCATTTACAGATTTAGACGAACAGGAACATATTGGACTTCATACAAAGATTGGCTATGGAAGTCGGCACGATGGAGACACCATTGATTTAGATATTTGTTGTAGTTGCTTTGATAGTCTGATTGGTAAGTTAGCAAATAAATGTATGGTGAATCCAATTCAAGAAGGATATTAAACGGAGGAATTTTTATATGGGAAAGATTTATTTTATTGCAGAAGCGAAGTATGGAGAAGAAACAATTACAAGTGATGAACTGTATTATATAGGCGATCATGATGGAAGTATTCTGTTTGATAATATTTTCAAGATCACCGATTTAGATGAATATATGAAAGCACCAAACAGACAGGAATTTACACAGACCATTGTTCCTATGGTAGAGGATTATTTTTCAGAAGTTGGAGAAGGCACAACCGGCAGGACACAGGCGGTAAATGTCAAGAGAATTTCTAATAATAAGAAATACGATGACATGACACAAGCTGAATTAACAGAAGTATTTGTCAATATTATAAAACAGAATTATGAGAATGGAATATGTTTATTAGATTCTAATTATGAACTGATACAATTTGATCAAATCTTAGAGAAAGATATTATTAAAATTGATGATGCAATTAGCATTGTGCGTAATTTAAAGAGAATGCCAAATTTTAAAGAATATTGTAAAGGTATGACTCAATAATCAAATCAGTAAAAATCAATCTCCGAGTGGAGAATATATTATTAACAGAGATATACTTGCGGTGAGAGTAGCAAGTCTACCAATGAATGAGATTGGTTACAATGTCATCTAATGTAGATGTACATAATTTTTCCTTTGATTAAAACATATATCAGTGAAGATGCTGATTACATATTTGACGGAATAACAGGCACATTACCTATTTTGGGTGGTGTGCCTACATTAAATTGAAAGAGAGGTACATTTATTATATGGAACAGAGAGAAATCATATTAAGACAACAGTTAGGTAAACATAGCTATAAATTAAAAGGTGCAAACGAAAGATTCTTTGTTAAATGCACATATACAGACAAGGTAGCATCACCATTAGATGATAAGAAACAGCCAGTTTATATGACATTGGATGAAGTAGAAAAATGGCTGAACGACAGAATCATTGAAGAAAAGCAGAAGGAACAGCTATGGAAAGACAAGCTCAATAAATATAAGAGTATTTTAAAATATCCACAGTATGCCGATTGGTGCAAGAATGTTGTATTTGATACCCTAAATAGATTCAGAACCAAAGGCAGTAAATGGCTTATTAACGAGGATAGAACTTTTATTGAATCAGAGGTATTTAATCCAAAGAGTGAACTGTATGCTTTTACAGAATATAATGTATCAAATATTCTGGACGAGTTACATATTCATAAATTTTACAATATGCCAATCCTAGAGGAAATCAGAATTGCTTTTTCGGAGATATACTACAAAAAATATGAAGAACTGAATGCAGATATACTTGAAAAAGAAGTGGACGATGGAGAGTTTATCTTACAGGATTTGGTAGGCGATGACGAACTGACAGAGAATGATTTATTGGAGATCGCCTTTAATGACATTGGGGTAGATGGTTTGAAAAAATATATTTTGGAATAAGATTGGAGGTAATGAGTTATTTATAAAGGAACAAAAACAGAAATGTACATAGTCAGATCATTAGCAATGACGAACTGGCTATGTAACAACGGATTTAAGATATTAAAAGTTGAGGATTCGGAAAGGGATGATAAGTTAAAGGTTTTCTTATTTGAAGATTCGCCAGAACTTCATAGCACTATGATGAAATATCGAAAGCGAGTGTGAAGTGTATGGCAAATGGCAAGCAGAAAATATGGGTATCAGACCTTATAGGGGAAGATTATAAAAGATGGCATAATGAATTTGTGATTTTGGATTGTGGTACAGCTTGTGGAAAAACATATTTTTGTATCAGAAGATTAGGAAAGTATGCAGCTACAAAGAAGAGAAGAATTTTATACCTCTGTAATAGAAGCAAGCTGAGAAATCAAACATATAGACAAGTAAAGGGTGAAAAGTTACAAGCAACAATATATGTGACTACATACCAGGCATTTCAGAAGAAAATACAGCAAGGAGATAAAATACCATATTATGACTATATTATTGCTGATGAATGCCACTATTTTACAACAGATGCAGGATTTAATGATTATACAGATGTTGCCTACAATTATGTAATGAAGCAGAAAGAATCGGTTGTAGTATTTGTTAGTGCAACGGCAAAATCATTTTTTAAGTATCTGAGAGATACAAGCAAAGTAAAAAAGAAGAACAGTTACAGATTGGACAAGGATTATTCCTATGTGTCAAAGTTGTTTTACTATCAGAGTGAAGAACTTCCGGGAATTATAGATGATATTTTGAATAATGAAGCTGACAGCAAGATAATTGTATTTTGTAATTCTGGTGACAGAATACTTGAAATGAGCAAAATCTACGGAGATAAAGCTGATTACTATTGTTCCAGAAATACAAAGAAAAAACGATTAAGAGATTTGTGCGGTTGGAAAGAAGATTCAAATGGAAAGATCATTGAGGAACCGGCTTGCATAAAAACATATGCTGACGATCTCATAACATTTGATAAGAGGATTTTGTTCACAACTTCTGTATTGGATAACGGTGTTGATCTGAAGGATAGGAAAATCAAACATATATTCACAGAGATTGTAGATGTGGACACAATGATACAGTCATTAGGAAGAAAAAGAAGTCTTGCAAAAGATGATACTTGTTACTTCTATATTAGATTGTATCAGAAAAAAGGATTACAAGGATTCATTAACAGGATCAATTATCACTTAGAACCGGTTAAACTGTATAAATCCGATTATGAAGCGTTTTACAAGAAATATGGTGATGGTAAGCAGAGAGAAAAACTGAATAATAACAAGATATTCTATAATCTGTTCAAAAAGAAAAATATCTATGGTCAGATTAAAGTCAATGAATGTAAATTCAGAAAATACAGCCAAGACTACGATATGTTTACCAGTATGAAAGAGTTAGGACACAAAGGGTATTTAGAAGATATTCTGGAAGAATCTCTGACCAGTAATGCAGAAGAAATGGTATGTAATGTTGAGGAAATGGATAAATTTATTCTGTTTCTAAAATCCATAGAAGGAAAACGATTATATGTGGAAGATCAGCAGTATATCAAGGAGGAATTTGAAACAATCGGATTAAAGTTGAGATATAAGGGAATCAATACATTTAATGGTGCGTTGGAAGATAACTACAAAAATTTGTATAAAAGCAGATTTTACAGTGCAGACATGAATGATAAATCCTATATTGATAAGAGAAGAGTCCTTGATAATGGTTTACCTAATCCCAACAGAGATAAAAGATACTGGATTTTAGAGGATAGATCTGCTGTCGGAGATTCGAGCTGACAAGACCAAGAAGAAAACTGTGGGGGCAAATCCACATTTATGTATATAATGTCATTTTTGTGAATCTGACCCCACAGATAAAATAGTGTCCTACTTTCTTTGAAACCAACCTTTTCTACTAAGCTACACAACGCAATCAAAGATTGCTGTTCCGCTAAGTGAAAAGCCTGCGCCAAAGAAAGATAGCAAAGAAAGCGCACGAATTAGTGAATATATCTAATAGATACTTAATTTGAGCGTACCTTGTGTGGTTCAAAATATGAATTAAACTGATTATTCTTTTCGATAAAGAGGGGGTATGTCGGCTGCCTGTCGGCATCCGAAATAAGCCCCCACTATTTATCTGAATAATAAGTTTACAATTTTTCACTTATAGAAGGAGATTTTAATAATGGCAAATAAAAATAACGAATTTTGTTGTATGTGCGGAAGTAAAAAAGATGAAGTAGATAAGCTGATTAGAGGTAAATATGGATATATCTGTGATAGCTGTATCGGTATAGCAAGTGACTTACTCAATGATGAAGAAGAGGAATCTATCACAAATAATATGCAGTTGGCTACACCTTCACAGATTAAAGCACATTTGGATCAGTATGTTATCGGACAGGATGAAGCAAAAAAGACTTTAGCAGTTGCGGTCTACAATCACTATAAGAGATTAAAGCAGAATAAGAAATCTGATGTTGAAATTCAGAAATCCAACATACTTATGATTGGTTCAACCGGCAGTGGTAAGACATATCTTGCACAAACACTTGCGAAATTTATAGGCGTACCCTTCGCTATTGCTGATGCTACTTGTTTAACTGAGGCTGGATATGTTGGCGAAGATGTTGAAACTATGTTACGCACACTTTTACAGAATGCAAACTATAACATTAAATCAGCACAAAGAGGAATCATCTACATTGACGAGATAGATAAAATTAGTCGTAAAGGCGAAAATATGTCAATCACAAGAGATGTATCTGGTGAGGGAGTACAACAGGCATTACTTAAAATTATTGAGGGTACTATTTCAGAAGTGCCAGTAACAGGCGGTAGAAAGCATCCACAGGGAGAGACAGTTAAGATAGATACATCTAACATACTTTTCATTTGTGGTGGAGCATTTGATGGCATTGATAAAATCATCAGCAAGGAAGAGACACATAATAGCATTGGATTCGGTGCTAATGTTGCCGATAAAAAGGAATCAGTTACCGACTTGTCAAAGGTTGAGCAGCACGATCTTGTCAAGTATGGTCTTATGCCAGAACTTATAGGTAGACTTCCTATTATTACAGCACTTAATCCACTATCAGAGGAAGATTTGGTACATATTCTCACAGAGCCTAAGAACGCTATCACAAAGCAGTACCAGGAGTTATTGTCAATGGATGGTGTGAAGTTAGAGTTTGAGGACGAAGCATTGAGAAAGATTGCAGAATTGGCTATTAAAAAGAAAACAGGGGCGAGAGGATTACGTTCTATAATCGAGGGTTCTATGCAGAAGATAATGTTTGAAATTCCCGATATGTCAATAGCAAAGAAAGTCGTTGTAACTGCTGATTGTGTAGAAGGGAAAGCGGATGCATTGGTTTATGGTGCAAGGAATAAGAAGATAGCGTAAATGGTAACATTACCATTTGGTGAGAAAGGAATATTGAAATATGAAGAATGGTAACATTACCACAGAAATGAAAACTAAAAAAGAGTTAGCTGCTGATTTGCAGATAAATGTAAAAACAATGAGAAATGCTTGTAGATATGTAGAATATCGTGAAGCCATTGAAAACAATATTGGTAAGGAAAAAGCGGAGATATTTGAAGAGATTGTTAATCGCTTAGAACTTAACAAAAAGGAAAAAATAAGTGCAGAACAAATATATCAATTAAGTAAGGTGTCAGATAAAGAGCAGAACAGGATTATAGATCTTATAATCAAACATCCGCAAAATGCAAAACGTATTATCAATAATGCAATTCCATATTGCAAAGTAAGAACAACGGTAACATTACCATCGTTTATAAGCGACTGGTTAGAAGGAGAAGCAAGTGATTTGAATATGTCCAAAGGAAAATATGTAGAAACATTGCTTATGGAGTTATGGAAGAAAGATCATGAGATCAAAGGAGAGGAATGACAATATGGATAAATTTACAGTTGAAACAGGAAATAAAGATACAACCGAATTAAATAGGCTTACAAGAACAATCAAGTTACATGATATGTGGAATAGACAGTATCACAATACTGTTAGCAGTATATTTCAAAAGCACAAGAGCATAGATGATTGGTCGCAGGATGAATTGATGAAGGTTGCCCTATGCGGTGTGAAGTATATCAATTATGTTGCTGACATTGAGCGTGAAAATCAGAGATTGGATGAAAGTTATAATACACCATTTGCAGTCAATGAGAATGGATTTAATTTGATAGATACTCTATTCGGTACTATTGGTCGTATCAAGCTAGGTAATCTAATTAAGATATTCCCGATAGATAAAACCTATGATGGAGATAAATGGGGCTGTAAGGATTACTTTTTCACAATGGATGTTCTGAAGGAAAAAGGATTAGACAATGCGGTTGGTCGTGATGGTGTATTCGATCTCATGTGGGATTATGAGAACAGAGATTTGAGAGAGTTTACAGTATTCTACATGAGTTGTATGAGTGCGATGTATAAACAACAGACTGGTGTTGGCATTGCTGAAAAATTCTGTGAAGACAATGGAATCGGCACTTACACGATAGACAGAGAAAATGGTCTGTTGATTGATAATAAGACAGGCGAAATTGCAAGAGTGAGCAATAAGCCTTCATTTATGCAGATTGTGAAGTGATTTTGCAGTTTATAAAAATGTGACATTTGATTTTCCTACTATATAGGCAGGAAAAAATTTTGAAAATTCCAATGAAACAATCATTTCTTTATATGGGTAGTTCAATGGCTATTACATAGGTTTGCAATGTCTATGTAATAACTTTTCAAGCGTTATTCACGCAATATTTCATAACAATTCAGATACAAAGTGTAGTAATGAAAAAATAAAAAAGTTTCTTCCTAAGTGGAGAATATATGTAATAGAATGTGTATTTATTTATGGAACAGTAGATAGTGATTAAGATTATTGAAGAAAGGACGATTGAATGAAGAAAGAAAACATATTGCAATCAAAAAAAGAAGGATTCGTACCTGTTCAGTATAGAATTATAAACCTCACGTCTAATGATATTGTAAATAGTCCTACAGTAAAGGGAACTATGACAGTATATAAACAGGATGGATCGAGCTATGAACGTGCTACAAATATTCATAAGGTAACACCTTATACAATGGATGAACTGAAGGAAAATAGCAAACTTATTACTGTAGCTGATGATATTTTGTTTTATGAGATCAGAAAGCTAAAGGGACTTACGGATGATAGAAAAACTCCTAATGAGCAACAGTATGATGCATATTGGGAAGTAAAGAAAATGCGTAGCAACATAAGAAATATGAAACACGCTGATGAACCGGATATAAAGAGAATAGTCAAGGAACAAGACAGGCTAGACAAGTTTCTTTTTGTGAAAGATGTAATCAGTGTTGAAAATCGTGCAGGTGATTATAAAAAATTTGGTGTAAAGGGATTTTACTATGGGGATGTCCTCTATACGAGAAATTCTGCATCTAGCAGTAACCTTAAAGGCAATACTGTACAGTTTGTAAGGGATGATCTGAACAGACAGCTTGCACCGATTTTAACAGCCGGGCATAAAGATATTTCACAGGAAGCGTTAGTTGTGCCAGAAAAGTATGGTGCGTACATGGGATTGAATACAACTGGTGTAACATTTGTTAGCAGTCCTAGAGTGTGTGTTATTCCAGATTTTGAGCATCTTACATTTGATGATGAAGTGTATTTTGTCACCAAAGAGGGTGAATTAAGAAAAAAGGAAGCAATCAATACCATCAAGTACAGTATTGGCATGAGAAAATTCCGTGATACTGGAAATAAGGGCGAAACTGTATATATGAATAGTTTTGATGGTATGGGATTAGTTGATCCGACATTCCTTAAAATGAAATGGCAACAGGAACTTCATTTATCATATACACCATCTGCCTTGAATATGAGAAGTAAGAGTGTAAAAGGGTTGGTCGTAACATTCCCATTTAAGGAACTTGCAGAAGAAATGGGAAGAGAGTATATGACGGATATTTTAGGCAGAAAAAAGCCTATAAAGGACATAGATGTGATTTTAACTATTAGTCAGTGGAAGAATCACGCTCTATATGATGATGACTTTAATATTTATGAACGAAGTGAACATACAATTTGGGGAGTGCAGCGAGTATCACCTAAAAGAGATAAGGACAATGTAAAGCTGAATTATCAAGCAGAGCAGACGAGCAACATCACATCGGATGAAGATGTTGAGAGGTTATGCAAACCAACAGGAGATTATTTTAGGCAGTTAGCCGATGGGGAAGATGCGGTTGTCTTGTTTAGTCTTATGAATGATACGATTATATCAAATGAGGATAACACGGAAATTGAATGTGTGGAGAATGTATCAGAGACAGAGGATGATTTCTGGTCGGCAGTTGATACTACACCATTTAATAAGGCATTGCTGAAAAATCTGGATCTGCTGCAAGATACATATGTCAGAGGGCAAATAAAAAAGAATCTTGATTTTGCAATTAAACAAGCAAAGGTTGGAAAGCTGTACACAGAACATAACTCAAATTATCAGTTTATGATTTCAGATCCTTATGCGTTAGCACAATGGGCAATATTAAGAGACGATATAGCGGATGAAAATGGGGATTACCCAACAAAGCCAATGCAGAATAGCCGGGATAATTTTTATTTTGGGTTGATACAGCCGTATCATATTTATAGCAAGTATTGGCATGATCGAGAGGTTGAAAAGGTGGATGCTTGTAGAAGTCCTATGACTGATATAGGAGAACACAATTTATTGACTGTTTCCAATACTGGAAACACGAATAAAGCTGTGTTTGAGAAGATGAAGAAATATTACAGATATATTTATAGCGGGATTATCTACAGCGTACATGATATTTCTACAGTGATCCATAGCGATTCAGATTGGGATTCAGATTGCGTTCTTACAACGGATTTTGGAGTGCTGATAGATAGAAGATGGGATGTACCACCTGTTATGTATGAAAAAGGCTTAACCAAAATGGAAAAGCGTGTGTATAATGTGAAAACTGCCACAGAATCAGATCTGAAGGGATTTGGAAATAAGGTTGGTGTATATTCTAATATGAGTACGAACTATTTTGGAATGTTGCCGATGTTTAATGGCGAAGAATATACTAAAATAATCAATCAGATAAAGAAACTCCGCTTCATTATCGGAGAAGAGATTGACAGTACAAAGACAGGAAAGAAACCAGATATATCAATGGATTTTATATATCAGTCGGAAAATAAGGATATAAGCGAGGAACAAAGAGCTACAATAAGAGAACACAATAAATATACACCGGAGTTCCCACCATATTTTACAAGATACCTGGATGAAAACAAAGAAAAGGCATTTCAGAAGTATTATAAAATATGCAGTCTTATTTGTCAGAAAGAGACATTTATGACGATGGCAAAATTGCTTGAAAAGGCTAAAAATGGTGAACTTGAAACAGAAGCAGAGAAAAACTTCTACCAGTTTTATCTTGATAACAGCCCATTATTACTTACTGATTGCACAATGAATAAGGTATGTTGGTATTTTGAAGCGTTGGAAAAAGAATTGAAAGATAAATTCAGCGTCAAAAGTAACAATTATATCCTTATGTCATATGCAGAGCCGGTAGAGGTGGATAGTAAAATCAAGAAAGCTGTCAATAAAGTATTTTCAAACTATAAGGAAGAAATTCACAGGATATACAATGAATCGAGATATGGAGAGAATTGTTATAATGCAGAAAAGAAGAAAAATCATATTATCAGTAAGAGAGAACAGCTTATAAAAAACTGTAGAAAGCAGTTGGAAGAGATCGTTGTAAATCCATCAAAGCTATTCAATATAGTTGTGGCAGTGCTGAAAACACAAAAAAATCTTGAGAGTGTCAATAAATTTCTGTGGAACATTTTCGATGAAGATATAGTTGATATTATCCCGGAGGGGAATCGAAGAATCAGTATGTATGAGACACCAGATGGAAAAATGGAAATACTAGGACGCAAATTTCATGTAGAGGAGGAAACGGTTTAATGGCAAGTAACTATAAAATTAACTGGCAGGACAAGTATCTATGTGATACTATCCTTGCCAATAGGGATAATTTGGATAAAGATAAGTTAAAGTATGAATACAGCTACTGGGCTGCATTACTTGTAAAACATTACATTGCAAATACATTGTGTGATGGAGATACAAGCGTATCAATGCTTAGAAAAGTAATAGACACGAAAGAAAAAGAAATTACGGATAAGGCGAAAGAATATACAAATGATGATAATAGGGCAACAAAAATATTCAAAGGGATAAAAAAGAATATTGAGAATTTGGAAGATCCAGAAGTAGAAAATAAGCGTGTATTCTTTGCGGACAAACCTGTACTGATTTATAAAAGTGAGATTGAAGCAATTAAAAAAATGGGGAAGGACTTTACATATAATTCAAGGTTTGGTAGACAGCCGAGAGAAATTCTGCAAAAGATTATTGCAGTGTTGCTGATCTGGCAGAAAGCGTATGATAACCAATATGAAGGAAAATGTGAATATGTACCTGTGATTGAAGAGAAGATAAATAGTGCAAAAATTTTCTCTGATAATGGAAGTGAAAGCGGTACAAGAATCAAAAATTACCAGACACTTATTGAAAATGGCTTGATTGAATATTATAGACCAGAGATTGAATATAGGAAACGAAAGAAAAATCCTATATATCTGTACAAGATACCATTTATCAGTTATAATGAGGATGGTACAGATGAAGTAGCATTGACGATAAATAAATTTGAAATGCTATGGGAACAGGTTTTTGGTTGTTTCCATGCTAAAATGTATGTAAATGAATGTCAGAAATGCGGAAAGATGTTCATTGCAAAGAGAAAAAGCACTAAAAATTGTGATGTATGCAATAGGCATTATTAAAAACGCACAAAAATATTTGTTGGAATTAATAATTATTTGTTAATAAATACTATTTACAAAGAATAGGAATAATGATAAAATTAAAAGTTTCGCAAAAGTTTTTACAAATTCCCCTATAACATAGGGGTTTTTGTCGTGTCCTTATCTAAAATATTATATGGTATATATGTTCATTGTACACTTGTACATGGATATATACTGCAATGGCACTTATGGCTACTATATAGTGGTTGTAGGTGCTTTTTGTTATGGAAGGAGTTTTGATTGTTAAAAGAATCAGTAATTGATTTTATCAACAAAAAAGGTGTGAAGAAATCATTTGTTGCAGAACAGATAGGACTTACACCGTCTCAATTCAGCTTATGGCTACATGGCAGATTTACTCTAAATCAAAGTGTGGAAGAAAAATTGGAAAATTATATTAAAGACAATTCTTAAAAATTCTATTTATTCTGATATTCTATTCTGAATATAATCCCGTAAATATGATGTTGGATCGTTCTGTCATGCAAAATGAAGGACAGGAGGAAACAATGCCAAAAAGAAAAGAAACGGTAATGAAGTATAGGAATATTTCAATCTATCGTAGGGAGGTACTGGAAAAGGTCAACATAAAAAGTGTTGAACAGCTACAGTTATATTTGAAAAATTTAGCTTTGAGCAACAGAAAACCTACAACGATTGAAAAGGATATAGCGACTATCATAAGATGGCTTGAATATATCTATGATGAAATGGATGATAAATGTATTCTTGATATGACAACAGAAGATATTGAGGAATACGCATATTACCTTAAAAGTAAGAGAGATAATAAGCCTAGAACGATTTCAAATGTATTATCGGTAATAGAAGATGTGTATGATTATCTCCTTACAAAAGGAACTGTATCATCTAATCCAGCATCGAAAATAAAAAAGCCGAAAGAGATTTCAAGAGAATATGCAGTAAAGCGTGTGTTTTTGACAGAAGAACAGGTTGAGGATTTAAAACTTAAACTGGAACAGTGTGGAGATATACAGTTACAGGCATATATCAATTTTGGTTTATCAACTGCTGCGAGGGCAAATGCTTGTGCATCTTTAAAATGGGAGCAGATTGACTTCGACAAAAGAATGTGCATAGATGTTATGGAAAAGAAATCAAAGTTAGTAACATTGTATTTCAATGAATATACAAAGAGCTTGCTATTAAAATTACAAGAGTATAGAAAAGAACATCATATAAACGATGGTGGTTATGTCTTTATTTCTAACAAATATCGGTATTATGAAGATACCGGGGAGAAAACACATATTTGTTCATCTACATTAGGAAGTTGGGCGAAAAAGGCTGGTAAAATGATTGATGTACCAGATCTTACCCCACATGACCTAAGACGAACATCCGCAAACTTGTTATTACAAAGGGGCGGTGACATAGGTGTTGTATCTCTTCTTCTCAATCATTCTAATATTTCTACAACTTTTCGTTACTATATTTCCAAAGATCAGAACGAATATCTCAGAGAGTATAAGGATAAGTTCGACTTTTAAAAGTCGCTTACATATATAGCGTGAATTGGCAGTCTTAGGACTGCTTTTTTCATGCAAGAAAATACTTTAAGGAGGTAGCCACATGGCACAAAGCAATTTTTGGATTGACTTGGTAGCCACCTTGAAAAAGGGACAGAGCAAAAAACAAGTACAATCAGATGCTAAAAATCTTGGTGATATTAAAATTCCGCTTGTGGGAACACTTAATAAAGCTAAGACCAGAGCACAAATCAAACAGGATTTAGCGTCAATGAATGGGACGATAAATCTAACAGGAAAATTTAATCAAAAAGGTGTTGTTACATCAGTACAGCAAGCAACACAACAAGCACAGAAGGCAGCCAGTAGAAACCCTATTCAAGTCAGCATGAGTGTGAAAAAAGATAAGCTCATCAATGATATTAGGGTGTTTGGACAGCAGAATACAAAGTTATTCAAGGATGCCAATATGTCTGCAAAGTATAATTCATTATTAGATAATGCAAAATTAGCAACATCTGGTAAAGAATTACAGAACCTTAGATTGCAGTTATCAGCAATGAGATCTGAAGTCAAGGCAACAAATTTGAGTGGTCTTACACTTGGGGACACATTCAAAAAGACGTTCAAACGAGCAACAGAGTTATTTACTGGTACAGCCGGAGTAATGGCACTGTCACATCAGCTTAGAGAAGCATGGACGCAAGCATTAGAACTGGATAAGGCATACACTGACTTGATAAAGGTTCAGAGTGAACTTACAAGGGGCGATTATCCAGAATATCTTGAACAGTGTAATAAGAAAGCACAGGAATTAGCTACAACTCAAAAATCCTTGATTGAAGGTGCAACAGAGTTTTCTAAATCTGGTTATACAAAAACACAGAGCGATCAATTAGCAGAAAAATCCACTATTTTATCAAATGTTGGTGATATGTCGGCAACTGATTCAGCGAAAGCAATCATTTCTGGTGTACAGGCATATGATGTAGTTGATGGATACGATGATGTAATTGATAAAGCTGGTGCGCTTATTGATAAATATAACGAGATTGGAAATACGGCAAGTATCACAACCGCAGAAATCGCACAGGGAGTACAGACAGTAGGCTCAGTATTTTCAGACGCAAATACAAGCGTTGATCAATTTATAGCCTTACTTAGTGCCGGAAATAGGCAGTTTCAGGACGCAGATACCCTTGCACTGGGACTTCGTACAGCAGCACTTCGTATAAGAGGATGTGAGGCGCAGTTAGAACAGCTTGGCGAAACGACAGACGGAGTATATACTTCCGCATCTAAATTAGCTGCTAAAATCGAAGGTCTTACCAATATTGACGGTAAGGGTGGAGTTCAAATACTGGAAGCAGATGGTGAAACATTTCGTTCTATATATGATATATTTGTCGATATTTCAAAGGTATATCAGCAGATGTCAGATACAGACCAAAGTGCACTCTTAGACCTTATAGCCGGTAAAAATAGAGCGTCAGCAGTAAGTGCAACCCTTAATAATATGACCGAGGCACAAGAAATCTACGAAAGAAGTCTTAATTCGGCAGGATCGGCACAAAAAGAGTATGACACATATCTTGAATCAAGTGAAGCCAGTATGAATCGTTTTAAGTCAACTATGACAGAAACGTATCAGTCGGTTATTAGTGGTCAGACAGTAACAGCGTTATTGAATTGCGGTAATGCAACATTACAGTTTGTAAACAACCTTGGATTAGTAGAATCCACTTTGAAGGGATTAGTTGCAATCGGTATTGTAAAAGCAATTACAACATTGTCAACAGCATTCAAGGCAACGGCAATTTCAGCAAGCAATTTTGGAACAGCTTTAAATACTGTGAAAAATATGTCTTCTATGGCAAAAGGTACAACAGAGTACAAAAATGCATTACAGGCATTAAAAACAGTATCAGCAGGATTATCCGAAACACAATTAAAACAAGTATTGTCAAGCAAAGCATTGAGTGATTCAGATAAGGTCGCAATTTTGCGTACAACTGGACTTACAAAAGCACAAGCACAGGCGAAACTTGCACAGATGGGACTTACACAGTCTACACAGGCACAGACAACAGCAAATGCATCTGCAACGGCAAGTACATTTAGTCTTACAGCAGCAGTAAAAGGATTTGGGGCAAGTCTGAAAGCCGCATTTATGAATAATCCAATAGGTATTACTATCATGGCAATTAGTACAGCAGTCGGAGCAATTTCATCCGCAGTAAGCACTGCAAATCAAAAAGCAGATGAAGCGAGACAGAAAGCAAAAGACGCAGCAGATACAGCAAGTACATTGTCAAACGAGATTTCTGAATTGACAGGAAAATATTTGTCATTATCAGAAGCAGTAAAAACCGATTCTTCATCAAAAGAAGAACTTATGACAGTACAGGATGAACTTATCAAGAAACTTGGAGCAGAAGGCGAAAGCGTTGATTCGTTGATTTCTAAATATGGTTCACTGGATGAAGCAATCAAAAATTTAACTCTTCAAGAGTTAGGAGAAAAAGAAAATGACCTTTTGGCTGGTGTAAAAGCAGCAGAAGATGAATTGAAGGACATTGGTGCAGGCTATGAACATTGGTATAGCATGACAGATAGAAACCTTTTATCATCGGCTGGTGATGATGCAGTAAAGGCATATGACGTATTAAATAAAGCCGGTATCATTAGTGATGGTTCATATGGTACAGGTGGTGGAGCATTAGTATTAACTGGTGATGATTCCACAATAGAAGGAATATTGGAGAACTATCAGAAACTTCAAGATGCTATGACAGCATTAAGAGAGTCAGATCAGTTCACAGAAGAAGAACTGAAAAATAATCCAGTATTTAATCAGATTTATGATCGTTCACAGGAAATGAAAGAATTTGTTGATGGCTACAACGATGCTATCACAGAATTAAATAAGAATGTCGCACAACAGCAGACATTAACAGCTTTAAAGGGAACAGAATTACCAGATACAGAGGAAGAATTTGATACCTTTAGAGATAATCTGATAAAGACAGCACAAAGCAGTGATGAATTTATTGGATCACAGGAAGATATTGAAAATGCAATAAACAGTTATCTTTCTACAGTACCACAATTTTCAAGCTACTATGGTGATTTGAGTAGTGCCGTTGAGAATACAACAGAGACTATCAAGCAGTCACAGGAAGCTATACAGACAGAACAAAGATCATTAGAACAGATTCTTGGTGATTATCCAGAACTTGTGAAGATGGCTACAGTTGGCAAACTGGACGAAGATGTATTAACATCTACGGACAAATATGCAGATTTATTAGCAGAAGTCGGTCTTAGTGCTGACAGTTCAAGCAGTGATGTAAAGAAATTTGTTGAACAGATTCAAGCTATTGCAGATGATAACCCTATAGACAATCTGAAAGCAGTGTCAGATGATTTTGAATCATTGACAGATGCATATGATACCTTAATGAATAAAAAGGAAATGTTGTCAATAGATCAGTTGGATAATGTTCAAAATGTGTTTGGAGATTTAAGTACATTTGATGATTTTGTGGCGAAAGCAACAGACGCAAAGGCTACTACAGAAGAACTTCAAGCAGCATTTGATAACATGGCTACTGAATACTGTAATAATAGTGAGAAAATGCAATCATATCCATTCTTTGAACATGGAATTTACAATATAGAATTACCTAATTTTTTTACAAAAAATTTTTTGACTTTGAATAATACAGCAAAAATGCTGATTAGATATATAGATATAATACATAAATTTTACGGAGGAATACATATTGATACTTTTAAATGCAGATATAGACTGGGAGCAAATGAATGTCCCGGATTTTCATAGTGATAAATATAAATTCAAGTATGGTAATGCTTATGGAATAGGATATTATAGTAAGCCTTTTTCAAGATCGAGAAAAAATAACGATAAAGATGAATCATGGCAAGCATGGAACAAAATTCTAAAAGATGTATCAGAGGGCAAGGCTACTATATGTGATGAATGGAAAGAGTTTTATTGTTTTCGTGATTGGTACAAAGCACATGATTATACAATCGAGGGTGATAGAATATTTCTTACCACAAAGGTTTTTTCTGATTCATTCCATTACTCACCAGAAACTTGTGTGTTTGCTTCAAGACGAATAACTCAATTTATTATTCCAGATATATATGGAAATCCGCAATATGATAAAGACGGTGTAGAACTTCCGGTAGGAATGACATGGAGGCAGGATAATCCTAAATGGCAAGGATATTACAATATCTCTGTAGGGCAATACAAGAAAAGTTACAAAAACAGGGAAGAAGCATTACAAAACCTACAAAGATTAAAGAACGATGGTGCAAAGCAGTTAGCAGAGGAATACAAAGAGTATATCACTGAAAAGCTATACAACCATCTGAAATATGAATACGAATGGAAACCAATATATAGGAGTGAAAAGCATTGATAAGATTAAACAGCAATTTTAATTATGAGCCTTATCAGTTGGAAAGATTAAAACAGCAATATGGATTTGAATACACTTATGCAACATACAAGGAAAATTCATATAATGCGATTTTGAGTAAACCAATTAAACAGAAGAGAAAAAAAGATAAAGTCTATCAGATATGGTACGACATGATAAAACAAGAATCATATACAAAATTTCCATATACGAATGTAACAGTATGTGAAGCATGGCATGATTTTACAGTTTTTGAAAAATGGTACAAGGAGAATGTATACACAATACCAGGAGAAAAGGTTGTATTGAAGAAAGATTTACTTGTCTTTGATAACAACGAATTTTCACCAGAAATGTGTGTGTTTGCACCATATAAAATCATTGGAGCATTACGCACAAAATACAATTCTAAACCATCAAAGGAATATACAGATAATGACGAAAGAGGGTTAAAGTGTACAATCGGAATTTCATATCAGGAAAACAGAGATACAGATTTACGATATGTAGCGTACTGCCAGTATAACGGTAAAAATATTTTTCTTGGAAGATCAGACAATCCACAGGAACTAATACCTTTTTATAAGGCTGTAAAGGAATATGAGGTTAGAAGATTAGCGGAACAATACAAAGAATACATCCCAAAAGTTTTATATGACAGAATGATGAATTTTGTATTTATTCCGGAAGAATATGTAGTATAGGAGATGATAAAAACGGAAGAGAAAAAAATAAATAATGGCATTAACTGGGAAGCGTGGGGATTTACTATAGAAGAAATTCCTAGAAGAAATATTTTGACTGCCAGCCCTTATGATATGGGAACATATGCTTATAAAGATACATTGAATCCAGACACAATGTTAAAGAAGCCATCTCATTATGCATGGATGCGGTTATTACGAGAGGTAAACGAACATGGGGCAACTATGTGTGAAGAATGGTTTGATTATGGGACATTTGAAAAATGGTATGATGAAAATAAATATGAGTTTGGAACTGATGAAGTATATCTGAAAAATGGTTACTGGGGTGACAAAAACACATATTCTACAGAAACTTGTGTATTTGTTCCTAGAACTATTGCAATGTTGTTAAGGACAGATTTTTTAGAAGGAAGTAGAAAAAGAAAATATAATCTACCTGTTGGTATCAGCTATGCAAGATCATCACATGGAAAAATCAACAAAGGTCATTATATAGTGTCGCTTGCTATTACAGAAGAAGATAGAAGCTGTCCTGTAGGCAGAACTGACACACTGGAAGAAGCGTTCTATTTTTTTAAGTATATGAAAGAAAAGCATATCAAATTATACGCTGATTCAGTAAAGGATAAAATTCCACAAAGGCTATATGAATATATGCAGCAGTTTGAGTGGAACGATGATATAAGCAAATATTCGGAGGTGAACGCATGACAGATTTGGTAATAGACGCTGATATTTGGGGATTAAATGAAGATCCCAAACTTACAAATGATATAGGTTATTTTGGGAATGATAAGCGGTATGAGTTCAATAATAAGGCTTATGGAGTTTGGTATCACATTTTGAAACTGGTAAAAGAAAATCCATGTGAATATGAGATTTGTGAGGAATGGAAGGACTACAATAATTTTTATGAATGGTACGAAGCAAATTATTACAGTGTTGATGGTGAAAAGATGGATTTGTTAAAGGATATATTTGATCCATACAACAAGAAATATTGCCCTAAAATGTGTATATTTGTACCATATCGGATTACACGATTGTTAAAAGGTTCGGTATCAAAAACGGATTTACCAGTGGGGGTAGGTAGAAGAAAAGATACAGATATGTATTATTCTACTTGTGCAGTAATTAGAAATGGGAAGAAAACAACTATTAGACATAGCGGTTTTAAGACACCGGCAGAGGCATACAAACAATATCTGAAGGATAGAAAACAGTATATTTCAGATGTGGCAGAAGCATATAGGTATGATATTCCAGAAAAACTGTATTATGCACTACTTGATTGGGAGATTGATTCACAATGGAAAAAAGCGATATAGATTTATTTGCATGGGGGATTTATCAAACTGATGTGAAAAAAGATGTATTAAAATCGTCATATGGATGTGGATATTATTCAGATGATAAAAACCTACTACCAGAAGAGATAAATTCAAAGTGCAATTATACATGGAGAAGAATGTTTGCTCTTTGCTATAGTCAAGCATCCTCATATGAAAAACAGAGAAGAGGACGGGAATATACGATATGTAAAGAATGGTTTGATTATAATACATTCAAGGAATGGTATGATAAGAATTATTATGAGCTGCCAGATTATAAAGTGATATTTTCCCCGATGTGTATTAAGAAAAATAACACACATTTCTGCCCTCAATTATGTGCATTTGTTCCAACATATGTAGTTGGTCTTTTGTACGGAAATGTAAATAGTTCAGCGGAAGAAGATAAATGTAACGGTGTTATTAAAATGAAAACTTTAAATGGATATTCATATAAATGTGCTATGAATATTGATCCAGAACTGAATGGAGGAAGTGACACTTATTATATTGGTACATATGAAACCGAAGAGGAAGCGTTCATAAGTTATAAAATTATGAAAGAGTTGTATATCAAAGGTGTTGCATATCATCTTAAAGATAAAATATCAGAAAGCGTGTATAACGCTATGATTCGTTGGACTGTGGAAAGGGATGATAATACTGTAAAATATGAAAACACAAGAACACGAAAAGACTTATTTAGACTACAAAAATGAACACATGAAAAAGTATAGAAACAATGAAGATATTAAAATGGATTGTGTTCATCATATAGGATTTGGAAATTATCTTGGCTTTTTATCCTATCAGATGGAAGGGTTTTTTCAAAGAGCCGGAGATAGAATAGGCGAATAAGTAACATATGGAAACGTATGTTGCTTTTTAATTGCATAAATATTTATTTACATGGAGGAATTTTTAATGAGTGAGATCAAAGACACAAAGAAGAAACACGAGACAATTTATGTTGGTTCTATGGAGCTTATGCAGATATTGGCAAAACGAAATGCTTTGAATTATCTGAAAACTGTCAAATTCAATGATTATCCTATGTTTGGGTTTAAAGGAGTTCCAAAGGTTGTGAAGATTGTGAGCAAATTTGCAGATGCACATAATGGAATTACAGATCATACAGCCGATAATGAAGAGGTTTGGAAAGACTATTCTACATTCGTTGCAACAGATAGAAACGAGATTAAAAAGGTTGTTACAAGAAATATTAGCATCCTAAAAGAAATTGTTATGTCTGGATATGCCTACAGAATCAATAAGGTATTTATTGACAAGGGCGGTAAGCGTGTATATAGATTTTACACTTGTCCTGAGATTGAAAAAATCAAAGAGGATGGAGATAAGATCAGTCACGATAGATGGGAAAAGAAACAGAATAAAACTGGTTCAGCGGAACAGCCGACAGATGATAAGCCTGTCAATGAAGCAATGAAGAAACTTATTGATGAAGCTATGGCAAAAGTAAAAGCATAGGAGATTAGACTAATGGATGAAAAGGAATTTGATTACGAAGAGTACAGAAATAACATGGAACAGGCTGCGGAAATCCATGATAGGTTTTACAGAATCAGAAATATTCTGATTTATTTTGCACTGTATTCTGTGCTGCACTCATTTGTATTTGGTTCATTTATAACCAATGGATTAACAGTATTTATATCGCTTGTGGCGGTATATTTATTTGCTAAAGTAGTTACCTATTTATTTGATGAGATTCGATTCTCGATCAGAACAATTATAAAAAATCATAGACGGAGGAAAAAGAAATAATGGAAAATATTGAAGCAAAGCAGTATGTAGAATTTACATATGAAGGAGTAACAGAAAAGTTTTATGAAGGTGACAAGGTAATTTGTCGCACAGATGATAAGGAATATACAGGAACAGTTAAGGCTATCGGAGTATTCAGAGAAACAGAGGATTCAGAGCCAGTTACAGTTATTTGCATTGATACATCTAAGAGTGCATGGAGTTATTCCAGTGAGATTATTAAGGTTGATGATGTTACATTTATCTGCAAGGATTTCTTAGCAGATACGGATATTGATGATTCTATGACAGATGAGGAAATGAAAAAGAATACATATATCAGCTTATTTGTTGGTATGGGATATGACAGAACAAAAGTGGAAAATATGTGGGAGAATGTAGATAAACTTATGAAGCAGTTTGATTTACCATTTGAAAAAGTGATGTCATGTATGATTTATTCATTGAAGTATGAATGTAGTATTGAGACACCGCTAAAACTTATTTGTGGTATTGATGTTACTGGAATGCAGAATGATATTGTTAAATTTGAGAAAGAAGCAGCTAAGTGTTTAGGCTTGGCATTGGTTGGTGGTATTTTTTATGCAATCGGTAGTTGCTTAGAAGCAATCGACAAGGACAACTAATATTTGATAAATGGGCAGAGGTCATAATGATTTCTGCCCTTATAAAGATGAACATTCAAGGTGTTGCGTTATCTGCAATGCCTTTTTATTTTACAAAAAAATTTTTGGAGGAGCGTGATTATTATAGAAAGTGCAGTAGTTTCATTAGATAGCAAAGTTTTATTAAATATAAAAGAAGCATCCGATTTATTTGGAATTGGACAGCACAGACTTAGAGAGATAGTTCGAGAAGATTATGGGAATAAATATCATTTGATGCTGGGGAGAACTATTAAGATCAAAAGAAAACAGTTTGAGGAATTTATAGATAATGTTGAACAGATTTAAGAAATGGACAATGTGCTTTGAATGTGGTACAATTCAATGTGGTATGCATTCGAGGCACTCTGATTTAAGGAGGCTCAAGAATGGCAAATAAAACTACGTCAGAAAAGAACAAGCCTGCTAGAAAAACACTAAGACCTAACGAATATTACAATCCTAAAACAAAGAGGTATGAATACCACTATAAGGATTGTTTTGGAAAAGAAAGGGTTATTAGTTCATATAGGCTTGAAATGACAGACCAATTACCTAAAGGTAAGAAGTCAATAAAGAGTTTGCGTGAAAAGGAGGCAGAGATTAACGCATATCTCGAAAACAGCATTGATATTGATGGAGCAAAACTTACTCTGTTAGAGGTTGTAGACAGATACCTCAATTCTTTATACAATAGAAAGAAGTTAGCACACAATACCAAAGTTGGTTACAATGTTACAGTGAATACGCTGAAACAATATAAACTGGGTTATATGGAGATTGGAAAAATCAGACCAGAACATTGTGAAGAGTGGCTTGCTGATATGAAGAAAAAGTATAGAGGTTCATCTATTCAGACACAAATTAGTCTTATTAAAAGAACCTTTGAATATGCTTTAGATTATGATTATGTAGCAAAGAATCCATTCAGACGCATTACAACAGACAGGAGCGACAGTAAGAAGATGGAAGCTCTTTCTGTAGAAGATATGAACAGATTTCTCAATTTCTGTTCAAAAGACACGCATAGTTCACATTGCTATGATATGTTATATGTATTGTTTTGGAGTGGATTAAGAGCGTCAGAATTATGTGGACTTACTCTTGATAACATTGATATGGACAATCGAATGATAACCGTTGATAAACAGTTACAATGTATCAATCACACTCATGTTGTGCTGCCTACAAAAACAACGAATGGTGTAAGAACTATTCCTATGACAGATGGTGTGTATGAAAGTTTCCAGCGTATTATTGAGAATCGCTATTTAAAAGGCGATATAGAACCTGTATGTTACGATGAACAGGGAAATGCATATGAAGGATTTGTATTTCTTGCAACGAGAAGCAGAAGAACTATTGTAAGAGGTCATGTAGAAGAATATCTACAGAATTGTATTAAAAGGTTTAACAATGCGAATCCAGAAAATCCTATTCGTAAATTCGAACCTCATATTTGCAGACATACATTTGCTACGAATATGCAATATTTACCACCAAAGACATTACAGTACATATTGGGGCATGGCAATATATCTACAACGATGGATAACTATGTGGATGTTAAACCAGGAGTTGAACAGCTTACACAAATCAATGCGATAGCGAATCAACTCAATGCTAATTAGTATGAATTTTAGCATACTAAATATTTGCTAATTACAATGTGTAATGAGATGTAACGAAACATACAAAAATGTAATGAAATGACAGCAAGAATTGTTGGTAATGTACGCAAGCATTGGGAAAATGCTTGATCTGAAAGGATTTGACAATATGATTTCAATTTTGGATTATGATTGCGATTATCTTCTCAAACCTACTGAAAATATAGCATTATAAGGTGCATGGTGAAAAAATCTTCTGATTATACTAATTATTTACTAATTACAATGCCTTAAATGCATACCAAAATAAAAATCGAATAGAACATTAGGACATCTAAATAAGCACTTATCAGTTGTAGAAATATGATTGATGAGTGCTTATTTTAGTGGCTTAAAATACAAAGGTAAGGAAATATACACAAATGGCTTTAAAACGCTTATATGAGCCACAGAGAGCGTCACAGAGCCTTTATATGACCGTGATAAGAAATATGCATTTCATTGGAATAAAAATTAAGCAAAGGAGGAACATCAATGTATGGAGTGATTACAAAATACTTCAACGACAGGGGATATGGGTTTATTCAAAGTATGACCAATGGAGAAACCTATTTTATTCACAAGAAAGATCTGAATGGTGAATATGTAAGAACAGGTAGCTTGGTCTACTTTTCACACTATAAATCAAAAAATAGAAAAAATAATGCAGTGATTCTCAATGTGATTGAAAATCCAGAGGATTAGCAGAAAGGATGGAATATGGCAAAACACATAAATAATATGGATGAATTAGAAAAGGCATTGCAGCCAACAATGCAGAAAATGGTTGATGGAATGGCAAATAGAGTATATGAGACATTGAATTTCTTTCTACAGAGATATTACGATTCATATGATCCGATTTATTATCGTAGACAATATGACTTCTTAAGGTCTGGGTTTAAGGTTGATGCAAGAATCATCAGAGGTAAGGCGGTAGCATCGGTTTATATTGATGTGGATTATATGAGTAATTACTATGGTGTAACTGGTCAACAGGTCGCAACATGGGCGAATGAAGGTCTGCATGGTGGAAAGAATTTAGCATCTAATACACCTCATGTATGGGATGCAACAATGGCAAATACTGTAGACAACGGTGCATTGGTAAGAGATGCAGTTGCTTATTTGAGAAGTCAAGGATTCACAGTCAGAGTATAAGGAAGGAGAAATTGACATAAATGGACAGATTCATTGAATTTATGGAAAAATATGGATGGTTGATTTACTCTATTATTGGTATTTTGAATTTAATATTTTTTGCAATAACAAGTATCTTTTATATTTCTATTTTAAATCAATTAGTCCATTAAGATACCATGCATAAATTGTATTACAAATGTTCCAGATCAATGAGAGGATAGAGATAATAAGTGGTAACAGCCATTTTAATCTATCCCATCTTTTGTTTTTTTTGGCAATTTTTTTGTCATGGAAATAACTATCTCCGTTAGGTAGAATTGTAATATCTACTGCATAATTTAACGCATTATGGTTTGTTCCATTCCATTTTAAGCTGATTAAATTTTGCCGTTCAAAGATATTGAGAGTTCTAATAAGTTCTTTTTCATTTATTCCATCAGGATAGGTATTCATATGAGTTCCAATAGAAACAGAATTTTGCGGAGAGCGATTCAGGGATAGTATATGTGTTAGTATTTTCTCTTGATCTTTAGTAAGCATGGTAATTTTCTCCTTCATGGCTTGATAGGGTTATTTTATCATATATTACATGAAAGAGATAGTCGGAACATAAGTTTACAACATTTTAGGAAAGGATAACAGAATGATTTTATATAAACAGGAAGTAATAAACAAATTAGCTGAAAAAACCGGCTTATACAAAAAGGATGTACGAGCAGTGCTTTTGGCATTAAATGAATTGGTATATGAGGAAATGGATGCGGATAATACAATTTTGCTGAAAAACCTCTTCAAAATTGAGCCAGTGACGGTCAAGGAAAGAAACAGATACGACATTGTGAGAGATCGTGTGTATCTGGATAAAGAGCATAGGAATGTAAAAATTACCCCTAGTACAAATCTTATTGACAGTGTAAAGAAAACAGAAACAGAGGATGAATAAATGGTACATATTGATAATTTAGAAGAGAAGAAAAAGATAATCCAGTTATTAACTATCTCTATGTGTTCAGCACCAATGACACCGAGTAAGAATTTTATATTGACACAATGGTATAAGAGATGGGGAGATTTTAGTAGAGGTAAAACCATATTAAGATTGTATAAGGGGCATTTAGTTAAAACCAAAGGGCAAGCAAAATTAGAAGGAGATAACTGTACCTTTGAATATCCAGAACTGGACTCAATATTGCAAGATGCTGTCAATGAATATACTGCTAAGTATGTCAATATGAAAACAAGAAAAAAGAATTTTTCAAAGAATATTGAGGTATTTGTCAATGATTTAGAGACATATAGAAAATCCTGTGAAACAGAATTAAATAAAATGCTTGGCAAAAATCGAAAGTATATGATGATTAGAAATACAAGCCACTATCTGAAAAGGTATAATGGAAAGTCACTGACAACAGGAATGATGGATCTTGCAATTTATACAGTGTTTCGTAAATTTGGTGAAACACATAGAAAAGCATTATTTACTGCAACTTATGATGAAATTATTAACTATATTAACAAAAATATAAAGGAGAACTAAAATTATGACAAAATTAAACGAAAAAGTAATGAGAAATATTGGAGATTTGAAAGTCGGATTATTCGGCAACCTTGATATGAATAAGGTAAGAAATACGACTAAGAACGAAACAAGAAAAAATACAATAACATCAACAAAACAGGCTATCAAAGATATGCTTTTACAGGATTCAGAAATTATAAAGATTCTAAATGATAAAAGTGATAAGGAATATAAGGATGCAAACGATCTCTTAGGTAAGGTAATATTTAACCATCTCAATTATGACATTACCACGGAGACAAGTATTCGCATATCATATGAAGTAAAATATTTACCTAATCATGATAACTTAGAAGAAATGATGACGGTTGCAACTATAGCTATTATGCAGATTGGAACTAACTTTATTGATGAGAACTATAATATGTATACTGACATTCTGTCAGAGAAAATATTAGATGATGTAATCAAGAAGTTTTCGCCTATAATGTATAGTAATATGCCTATTGAAAATCGTTCGATGGTAGGTGGAAGAATTATAGAATTTGCAATTAAATAATCGGCAGACATGCACCGATTCAAAAAATATGATGGATATTTCCCAACAGGCAGGAAGTAAAAGAAAGTCTGTATCAGAGATCAAGAATATCTTATGTGCGATTCTGCACAGTTTCCAATATGAGAAATTGAATAACACGACTGCTGCATTTAGTAGTTTATCAAGGGGAACGAATTTTAGTTTACCTTTATTTCTTGACCTCTGATTTATCAAAAAGGAGGAAAATGATTAGTGACAATAAGATTAAATGTATGTATTTCAATAAACGATTCAATGAGAAACCACAAGGAAAACAATGTGGATGGGTACAGAAAAGTTTAATTGAGACAGAAATTGCAATAGAAGATTTGGCAGATGCTTTATGTCATGGAGCATCATTTAAGCCAGGAGTTTTAGTTGGCGGTATGAAAGCTGATAACTGGACACAGCAACAGTTATTTGGCTTGGATTTTGATAATGGAATGTGCATAGAAGAAGCATATAACAAGGTCATTTCTCTTGGAATTGTACCATGTTTTATGTACACCACATTTTCACACAAGGAAGAACATCATAAATTCCGCATGATATTCTGCAATGATACAGTAATTACAGATGGCAGCATCAGAGATAAATTACAAGCTACACTTATGGGTGCGGTAGGTGGAATTGATGAGGTATGTTTCAATAGAGATAGATTGTTTTTCGGTGGTAAGGGGAATGAGGTATTATATCCATCTTATGACAGTAGAATCAATGCAGAAGCAGTTATTGATAAATACTGGAAAGATGAATATGAGCAATATATATCAAATGCACAGCCAAAATCAAAGAAGAAGTCTGCTGAAAAGAAGGAAAAAGCTGATACAGAGGTAAAACCTGTATATGAAAACTTAAATGTCAAAGCAATCAAAGAACATGATGTTGAATATTTGCGTACAGTATTAGCACATGAACCGATTGAGTTTGATACAAAAAATGAATTTTGGGATTATATCTATTCAGAACTGGATATTGCAGAGCTGATAGATATTGATAATCCGAGGTCTTTTTGCTGTATTCTGCATGAAGATCATAACCCTTCTGCAAACATCTTTACTACGAAAAATGGAGTTCAAAAGTATAGATGTTGTTCTGAAAATCTTACTCTTAACATAAAACAGTTGATTGAAATGTTGGGAGATTTCAAATCTGAATATAAAGCTATTCAATTCATAATGGATATTTATAATCTGTCCATAAAGGAATCACAATGGAGCATTGAACAGCGTGAAAACATAGACATGATGATAAGTAATATCACTCTGAATAAATTTCAAGAACTATGTCCACAGGCTGATAAAAATATCAAATATGCAAAGGACACATTTCTTATGATGCTGTCTATTGCACGAAACAATATTTATAGCGAGAAGTTTTCTAATGACGATGGAGAAATAATCTTTTACGTTACCAATAAAAAGTTGGCTGAATACATGGGAAAGGGTAATAGCCAGAAGAAGATTGACAAGATCAATAAGTATGTGAAAATGCTTATCTATCACGATTTAATACGAATATTAGATAATGACCAGATACCAAAGGAATTATTGAAAAACTCATTAAAATATACGAATGGCAATAAGAATCGTGTCAATTTTTATGCTATTCCATCATGGGTAGTACAACAGTTGAAAACAATAGAAGATAATGGAATCCGTTGGAAAGATAAAGGCTATAGAATTGGTGGTGTATCGTTTGATATGTTCTATCGTTCTGAAGGTTTTGAGGTAGCCGCCTCATTATATCCCCAGTATAAGAAAAAGAAAAATGAATATGGTGAGATTGTAAACAGAACTACTACAAAGGCTAGTGATGAGCGTACATTGAAGATTTCAGAAGTGATTTTGCATTGTATTCAAAGAAAAGGATATTGTACCGAGAAAGAAGTCGTTTATATTCTTGGTAATGAGTACAGATACGAAGTCACAGAGACACAGATTAAGCGTTGTTTAAATGAGATTATGGATTGTTATGGATTGAAGAAAGTCAAAGCTAATAAGGTATTAAAGGAGCAATTTGATATAAAATCAGACGGTTATCCCTACATAATAATTGAAGATGAGATGTAAGGGTAGGTAAAAGGGTAGGGTTGTAAACTAAGATATATATATGTTACTACCCACCCCTTTTACCCCCTATTCGATATTGATTGACTGAAAGACAGTATGAATTTGATTCTGCTGTCTTATTTTTATGCGAAGAATAAGGAGAAATTTTATAAATGGATACAGCAAAAGTATGTAAGAAATGTGGGAGGGAACTTCCAATAGATAAATTTGGAATAAACCATAATTATACAAGATGTGTATGTAAAGAGTGCTTCAATGAAGGAATGCGAGAAAAGCGTTATCAACAAAGACTGTCGGATGGCTTGGAAATATATCATAAAGATAAGTCTATGAAGATAAAACGAAAATATAAGAAACCATACCATTTTCAGATATTGTATAGGTCGGAATCGGGTATTCCGAATATTGCAAAAGATGAAGTGTTTGTGCGGTTATTTGACTATAAATCTGCATGGACTTCCAATTATGGTAGGATAATTCAGAAGTTGGATAATGGCACATATCAGCTTGTAAAAGGTGTATATTCAAGAGCCACAAAGGAATTGACCTATACATTAGACAGGAATGTTTATTTCAAATCTAAGAACAGATGGGGATATAGGAAAGAGAAGGTAACTGCCAGTGACCTTGTAATTAAGATGTTTGTTGTCAATTATGACATGAAAAATAATACTATAGTTTGGCATAAGAACAATGTTACAAAGGATAATTACTACAAACATTTATTCCCAGTCACCGACAAACAGTACAATGAGATTTTAAGAGTACATGAACAGGATGGAGCAATCACAGATAAACAAATTATGGAGATTGTTAATGCGGTAGAGTTTAAACCCGATGACTGGAAGCCTTGGTACAATAAAAGAACTTATGAAGGTGTTGGCTATGTTGGTGCTGATACTTCAGATATTGATTATGAATCATACTCATTTATCAAGTGGAAGAACATGATTCAAAGGTGCTACAGTGATGTTGTGCATAAATTAAAGCCTTATTACATGGATAAGGAAGTTTGTATTGAATGGCAGAACTACCAAAATTTCAAGATATGGTTTGATGCACATTACATTCATGGAACTAAGGTCGATTTAGACAAAGACCTGCTTTATAAGGAAGGCAATATCTACAGTCCAGAAACTTGTGCATTTATGACACATTTCTTGAATACAGTATTTGAGGATAGAGGAATTGAAAGCAACATCAAACAGAACGATGATGGTACATATTCAGTATCAATGATAGTTCTTAATAAGAAGATGGATATAGGTGTATTCGATTCAGAGGAAGAAGCACATACTGGATTCATAGATGGCAAGATAGATTATATATGTGACCTTGCAGAAAAGTGTAAGGGCAAAGTGCCAGATTATGTGTATGAAGGTATGCTGAATTATAAGATTGAAATTGACTAATAATCGGAGGTGGCAGATTTAGTCCTGCTGCCTCTTTGCAGTTTATAAGGAGAAAAAAGGAACTATGGCTTATATAAAGGTCAATGATAGAAGAAGATTAGAACGAAAAGAGTTTAGAGATTACATAAGGTTATCAGATGATAAAGTGCTTGACACAAAAAAGAATAATATAGATTTACTTGGTGATGATGAAATATTCGTACAGTTGGAAGATACACAATACTACTGGATTTCCAATCATGGCAGACTTACAAATAATATGAGGAAAGATAAGACATTCTTTTTTCATAAGATGGATAGTGGTAATCCAGAAAGAAGTGTGCATTGGACGATTGTAACATATGACATTGATGGAACTGCTTTACATGAAGAAACAAGTCCAGAGATACTTGTAGCAAAGTATTTCTTAATCAAGCCGACAGGATGTAATAAGGTATGGCACATAGACGAGAATATGAATAACAACTATTACAAAAATCTGATTTATGTATCTGCGGAAGAGTATGAGTTGTTACGAAAGCACGTTAAAACAGTTGCAGAACTTGGAAGAGAGCAGGAATATTATGATTATAATACTGTAAAGGGCAATCCGGCTTATTCTATATGGGCTGGTATTTATGCAAGATGCTATGGTGGTAGTTCGTTATTTGTGAATCAGTGCTACGAGGATGCTTATATGTGTGATGAATGGAAGAATAGCAGAGATTCTTTTGCTGAATGGTATTCTGCAAATTATTATGAGTGTGGCGGTGAACGTATGGCAGTTGATAAGGATTTATTAAATCGTGGCAATAAAGAGTATGCACCAGATAAGTGTTGTATATTGCCTGAGACAATCAATTCTGCATTGGCAAGTGCTACAAAGCGGAGAAGTCGTTATAAATCAGCAAAGGTTTATGCTATCGGTGTTGATTATGACAAAGCAAGAGATAAATATTTGGCAAGGATCACACCATTTGGACATGATAAACAAGTTAAACTGCATTACTGGGATACAGAGGAAGAAGCATTTCAAGAATATAAGTTATTCAAGGAATCGGAGATTAGGGTATTGGCATTAAGATATAGAGATAAGATACCAGACAAGCTATTTGATGCATTGATTAAATATGAGGTGCGTCCTTATAGTCCGTATGAGAGTTAAGATTAGGGTATATTGGATATTAGATTATCTGATATACCCTATTTTTTTATCCATAATAATTTATAATGGTTGGTCTGTGTCGGATGGAACATATTGTACAATGTCGCAAATGTCACATTGAAGAATCCGGCATAAATCATTAAGTGTCTTAGTAGATACATCCTTATTGTGTTTCAATCGGTGGAGTGTGCTGTGTGACATATGATATTTATTTGTAAGCGTGTACCAGTTTTCACTTGATTTTTCAAGTGTATTCCAAAATGGGGAATAGTCAATCATCATAGCACCTCCGTTTCGTTAGTATATGAAACAAGTGTACTTTGTATTCTTTAGGTTGAATATCTTCGTAAAAACGAATATAATAGGAATATGTAACTTTAGAACCATGAAATAAAACCGAAAGGGAGAGAGGTACGAAATATGGCTATGATTAAATGTCCAGAATGCGGACAAGAGATTTCAGACAAAGCAAAGAAATGTGTACATTGTGGAAAGATATTGATTGAGGATAAGCCAGCTACTAAAGTATGTAGCGATTGCGGAAAAGAAAATCCGATTGATGCTACAGAATGTGTACATTGTGGATGTCCATTTGAAGAAGAAACTACTGTGGAGATACCAGTACAAACAGCAATAGCAGAAAAACCAAAGAAAAATCTGAAAAAGATTATAATTCCTGTTGTCGCAGCAGTTGTTGTAATTGTTGTAGGCTTGATTATTTATAATGTAAAAGTGGTTAAGCCTAAGAATACATACAATGAAGCTATGACACTTTTGGAAAAAGGTAAATATAACGATGCAGATGATTTACTTAAAACAATCGAAGGATATAAGGATGTAAATGATATAAGAGAAGAAGTTAAGTATGAATCATGTGCTTATTCTGCTGTAAATGCTGTGAAGGGCATTTTAAAAAATCCAGACTCAATATCTGTATATGATATAAAATTTTATAGTGGACGAAAAGATGCAAAGGAAGAAAAAGACAAAGACACGGAAAATTCAACAGAGGAAGAATCAGATACACTTATTGATAAAGATCATCCATATATTATTATTCATTTAGGTGCACAGAATGGCTTTGGTGGAACTACAGAGAGTTTTGCATTGTGCGCTTATAGCAAGGAAAAAGAGACATATAAACTAGATGCATATACAAAATCCGATGATATAGAAGATATAAAAGATGATTATGATTCAGACGATGATAATTATTTTATGTATCTTCTTGGTGCTGCCTTATTAAGTGGATATGAAGAAAACGGAATTGAAGTAGGCTCTATTGATATGGATAGATTTAAGACAATTCTTAAAAATGATGCTTATTCAACAATCAAGATTATCGAATAGATAATAACAGATAGGAGGGATTCTATGAAATGTCCTGAATGTGGAATTGAGATAGCAGATAATGTGGCTGTATGTCCTAGTTGTGGATATGAAATAGTTCAATCTGAAGTTTCCTCAGCGGAAGATAATACAAACATAATAGCGACAGTGCCGGTATATAAGAATAAAAAATATATTGGAATTGCTCTTTGTGTGGTGGCTTGTATCATGCTGATTGTTGCCTTTACTAGAATAAACAATGATACATATTCTTTCTACAAACAGCACTATAAAGAGTGCATGGAAGGATATGCAGAAAATAGTGCGGATGCAAGAAATTCTGGATCATGGTTTAGTGGTACATATAGATATATTGCATCTGAATATGAGGATATGGCAAAAGACGATAATAAGAAAATATGGGAATATCGCATACAAGCTATTATATTATGTTTAGGTGGCATTGCCTGTGGAGTTGTAGGCTATAAGTTTATCAAAGGGGAGAAAGCGAATGGCATTAGTAAAGTGTCCTGAATGTGGCAGAGAAAATGTATCAAGTACAGCTAAGTCTTGCCCTGGATGTGGTTATAATATAAAAGCATATTATGAAGCAGAACAGCAGAAAGAAGTCGTTTCAACTACTGCTGCACCAACAAACAAAATCAATGTAAAAGCTATTATTGGTGTGGCTGTAGCGTGTATTGTAATATTCTGCATATATTATTTTTCTACCAGATGTGCATTTGATGGTTGTACAGAAAAGAGAACAGAAAATAGTAAATATTGTGCATATCATTCCTTGTCATACTCTTATGGATCAAGCTATGATTATGTACCAAAGACAGGTAATGCCGGGGCAAAAGCAAAAGCGGAATCGTATCTTAATAGCTCTGCATTTTCCTATACTGGATTGATAGATCAGTTGGAATATAACGGCTTTTCAGAATCAGAAGCAAAATATGGTGCGGATAATTGTGGTGCTGACTGGAAAGAACAGGCATTAAAAAAGGCTAAGTCCTATTTGAATAGTTCTGCATTCTCATATAGCGGATTAAAGGAACAGCTTGAATATAATGGATTTACAGAGGATGAAGCCCAATATGGAGTAGATAACTGTAATGCAGATTGGAACGATCAAGCATATAAAAAAGCAAAGTCGTATATGAAATCCTCACCAGATATGGGAAGAAGTAGGTTGATTGAGCAACTACAGTATAACGGTTTTACTTATGAACAGGCAGTGTATGGAGTAGATCAAGCTGGTTTGTAGTATAGTTTTACAGTACCCCCGGTATATGCTAGGTACTTAAATTACTGTGGTTTAAGTATCCCCCTCCCCGTGTTATATGTTATTATCCTTTGTGAAAATAAGCGATTTTGAGGTCAAATTGGCTTTGTAATTGCGTGGCTGATTAAGCTTACCTATGATGTATTATGAAGCGGATTTGGTGCGATTTCTATTGATTTTCTCTAAGGATATGAGGGTAAAAAATATCGAGAGGTAAAATTTTGAAGTCCGTGTATAGAACAACCAACTACAGGGCAGCGGAGAAAAACAGATCCCTTTTTTAGTTTAAACCACCCCCGACACACAATATCATACTAAACCAGTAGGAATATATAACCATAAAGAACAGTATAAAAAATAAGGGTGTAACTCCAACGGCTACACCCTTTTATTATATCTTTCTGTATTCTGTTATGTGTTTATTGCTCTAAGTCTGTAAGATGTGGTAAGTCTGCTATAATATCATTGTAACTTTTGCCGTTTGGGTTGTCTAACTGTTTTCCTATGTCTCCGAGTTCAAAACAAATATAGTCGTACTTGTCATAGTACCAACCGCATACATCATCAAGCGGTATGCACTTATCAAGTGATATATAATTATCGGGGATAACTTCAACCTCTTTTGTAACTGTCTTTGTAATGGTCTTTGTGACTGTTTCCGTTTTTGCTTGTGTAGTTCCTGCAATGTAAGAGCATACCGACATAATAACGATAGTTGCAATAGTTCCGATTATTTTAACTGATTTCTTCATAGTGTTTTTATCTCCTTTTCTTTGTGGTAGGGTGTAGGCTTGTTATTGTCTACACCCTTATTTTTTAGGCTTCTTTTATCCTCTTGACTTCTTCCGTCTGTACTTCTGTACTTCCGTAATAGTTCCGTATATCGTCCATAGATAATTTTTTGTGGCTTCTCTTTCTGAATGATTCTGTATGAAAATACCACTTCTTTTTTTCTCTTGCCCATTTGAACCCTAAAGCCTTTAAAGTGTCTTTGTGTTCGTATGTGTTGCCGTCTACCCATATCCAACAACCGACTATTTCAATATTGATATTCTGTAATGTGATAATACTTTGTAAAACTTCCCTTAACTTTTCATCTTCTGAAAAATCATACTTCATATTATCATAACTCTTTTTGTCGGTGTCGCTTGTCTGCTCTGTCTTGTGTTCGTGTCTATCCTTTAACACTTTGAAAAGGTTGTCATATTCAGCATTGACTTCTTGCGTTGCCTCTGTACTTCCGTTTGGATTGTCTGGGTGATACTTCTTTAATAGTTCTTTGTACTGTTTTCTTAATTCTTCCAGTGTATTTACATTATTAAAATATTTCATGTTGTCCACCTCCTACATTGTTATAAGTCTGATTTCTGAACAGTTATTCATTGCTCTAACTTCTTCATTGCTTAACTTCTCAATTCCTACTAAGTCACCGTTTACATAAATCTTATAAGTTTTCATATTGAAAAACCTCCTTAAAAATATTGTGTTGATTGATTTGATACCATTATAATACACTAACAAGTGTACATTATCAATATACAAATTCACTAAAGAGTGTACAAGGATCTTGTGCAGTATGTACACTAAGTAGTGAACTTGCACAATAAAAACGACACTAACAAGTGTACATTTTGTATATTCTGTCAATAGACTTTGCACACTAACAAGTGTACAATACAGTTACAAGGTCAAACAAAACAGACCTACACAAAATCAATCAAACATATTTAAGGAGGTAGTCATTATGTGTATGACAAAAAAAGAATTAGAAGCAAAGGTTGAAGAAATCAGAAAGTACAAAGCAATGATTGAAGAAGCAAGCAACATTGAAAAGGCTCTTGAAGCCGAGGTTATTTCTTATATGAATGAAAACAACCTTACAGAAGAAATTACAGACACAGCAAAAATTACTTATAAGTCACAGACAAGAGCAACACTTGACAAGAAAAGACTTGAGGAAGATTTGGGAAGTCTGGAAGAGTACACCAAAACAACAACATATAGCGTATTAAGAATTAAGTAGCAAGCGGTTAGCAATCAGCAGGGCAAAGGGTGGAGCAATCCACCCGACACCCTAAAGAATAGGAGTGATTTATATATGAGTAACTTAACACATTTGTTTTCAGTTGGTCAGAAAGTCCGTTGCAAGATGGACGGAACATTTTACAAGGGTACAGTTACAGAAACCCACACAGACCATATTATTATTGATATTCCAGAAGTATCTAATCACTGTCGGTTTGAAAATGGCTTCAATATCGGGGATGTTTACCCGGAATACAATTTTTAATCAATTAAGGCGGTGACGGTTCAGCCGTGGGAGGTTCAGTTCTCCGCTTGCCTATCGGCTAATCAATAGCCGTACAAAATCAATCAATCAAATACATATTTAGGAGGTAGTAATTATGGACAATTACAGAAGAGCAGAACACACAACAAGACCACTGACAGAAGAGGAAAAGCAGTTTGCAGAGGAGCACCACGACTTAATGTATCGTTACATGAAGATACATGAATTAGATCCGGAAGAATGGTATGACATTCTAATCATTCCATATTTGAATGCGGTTAAAAAGTATCATCAGTACGAGAGATTACAGAGCCTTAAATTTGAACAGGTATTTTTTAGAACATTAGACAATGCTAGAAGTAATTACTGGCGTGATATGAACAGGAAAAAGCGTTGTCCTGAAGGTGGATTATTCAGTTATGATTCATTACTTGATAATGGTTATGAAGAAAAAGATTTTGAATTTTGTCTGATTGATCCATATACAAATGTTGAAAGACAGGTAATTTTAAAAGAATTATACAGAGAGTTTTACAGAAAATGTACAGAGCGTGAAGCATGGGCAAACGATATTAGAAAAACTGAATTAGATATGCTTATTGAAGGACATACATTGAAGCAGATTTTAAGAACCACATTAAAGATGTATGGCGGTTGCAATGATGATGGTTTGTATAGTTGGGCTTTAGATAACGACATTGAGAGATTCAGAAAAATCTTCAAAGAGGTTTTCGGTATCTAATCAATAGCAAAGTTGGGCGGTGTGTCAGAAATGGCACACTTGCCACCAATAGAAAGAAGGTTATCACATGGAAAATAAAGAGCAATTAAGACCATTGACAAGGGAAGAACGCAAGTTTTCAGAAGAAAATTACCATCTAATCATGGACTTTATGAAGAAGTCAAAACTGGATGCAGAAGAATTTTTTGATATTGTCGTGTTTGATTTCCTGTTATCAGTAGAAAAGTATTTGAACGATCCGCAATTACAAGCGAAATGCAGTTTTGAAGCGGTTTCCTATATGTATATGAAAAGGGCGGTATTTGTTCACTTTAGAAAACAGAAAGCACAAAAGAGAAGTACAGAAGCCGGATCAGATATTAGTTTAGATTCAATGGATATGAATATTTCTAATCATTCCACAATGGAAACAGCTTCTAATCTGGAATATAGGGAAATGGTAAAGCAGATTGAAAACGGATTGACAGAGGAACAAAAGAAAATATTTTCTGACAAGGTGGAAGGCTATTCACTAAAGGAAATAGCGGATAATCACGGAATCAAACAGAAACGAGTATATAAACAGTTTGACAAGGTAAAGCGAATTGTTACAGAGGTAATGGAAGCATAGAAAGGACGGAAAACAATATGTTTAATTTCAGAATCATCACAACAGCAGACGGAAATCAGATTATAGATAGAAGCCTTAAAACACCATATAACGCACTGACACCAACGCAAATGTTGGAATATACGGAACTTGATAATCAGATGGCATTTATGGACAGGATGGAACGCAAAGCCAAACAGAAAGCGGAACATATGCGGAAACTTGCAAAGAATCCATTGTATAAAATGGCTTGTATGGTTGGTTTGATATAAGAGAAAGAGAGGTAAAGCGAAATGATTACATCAAAATTTTTCAATATGGGACAGGTAGTAACTACAAGGTCAATCAATGACCTTATGGCAGCGGAACAGAAATTTGCGGTTGAAGTCACCGTTGCATTACAGAGATTTGCAGTTAAAGACTGGGGAGATATGGATGCAGAAGATAAACAGACAAATGAGGATGCTTTGAATTATCCAGATGATTTATATGTTATGGGTGCTTACAATACCTCAAAAGGCAGAATTTGGATTATTACAAATCGAATCTCCGAAACACCAGGAGACAATGCGACAACAGTTTGTTTCCCAGATGAAAGATAAAAAGGGAACTGTAAAGGATGGGACAGTCTGAAATATGGCTGTCCTTAACAGAAAAGAGGTTGATATTATGGCTATAGTAATCACAAATGGAAACTATTATATATATCTGAATCAGAATGGAAAGCATAGAAAAACAAAGGATGTTACACAGGCTTTACAGTACAACACAATAAAAGAGGCTATTCGGTATATGAACCATGCACCAATAAAGACAGATGGCTTTTATGTATATGATACATTTACTAATCATGTGATATGGAAGCATTTGACACCAGAAGAGAAAATTGAACTACAGGAACAGAAAAACGGAGTTGGAAATGTAAAGAGAAGAAATAACGGCAGGATCAAGAGAAAGAAGTATTCACAGGCAACACGCAAACTAATATACAATAAGTATGATGGTCGCTGTCAGCTTTGTGGACGGAAAATATTATTTTCTGAAATGTCGCTAGATCATCATATAGCCTTATCAATGGGCGGTGTAGATGATGTTTCTAACTTAGAATGTACTTGCTTGCCATGCAATCAATTCAAATCAAATATTGCACCGGAACTATTTGAGGATCGAATCAATGATATTTTCATGTACCAGATGGAAAAGAAAATAAAACAGCCGTGGAAATGGAAAGCAGTACATAAACTGATCTTATCCTGTATCGAGTGAATTTTGCTGACCTTGAAAAAATAGGAAAAATCAAGTATAATTGGAGGTGAACATAAAATGAAAGGTTTGGTTGATATGTCAGCAACGACAGTAATTAAGGATATATTAGAAGCAAAGGGAAAATCTCAGATAGAGCTTGCAGAGGAAATAAATGTCACTAGGCAGAATTTGAGCAATAAAATGAGCAGAGACAAATTTTCTTCCCTCGAATTAGTGGAAATTGCGGACGCTCTGGAAATGAATCTGATTTTGAGAGATAAAGATATAGATTCTATTTTAGATGATTATAAAAAATATATGAAAGACAATAGAATATCAGATGAAGATATTGAAACTGCTACATCATATGTAAAGCCGTTTGTTCAATTTCTGTTAGAAAAACAGGAACATATTATTGATTATCCAGAAGATGAAAAAGGAAAATCAAAGCGAAATATGACAGAGGAAGAGAAAAAGGCTGCACAGAAGAAGTCAGAAGAAACAAAGGCTAGGAACGCAAAGAAGCAAGCAGAATCACAGGACAATTAAAAAGGGCACTTGATTTCTCAAATGCCCTAGTGTATAATCTACTTAGAAAGTGAATCGGATATGACTCCGATTTGCCCTCAGTTGAGAAAAACTAATAAGAATAGCATCCTAAACTTTGCGAGGGTTGGGGATGCTATTTCTTTTTATTATTATGATCGTCTATGTAAGACAGAGCCGCAAAAATTACTAGCACTAAAGTTAAAACTTCAAGCGTGTTCATAGGGCATCACCCTCCTTTGTAAACTAGAGGGCATCTAATAATCGGAAAATCACATCCTACTTTCGTTTCAATTACACAATAACAGTATAGCATAAAGGGAACAGATGTTCAAATAAAAAAGAGGTAAATCTACTATATTATATATAGAAGAAAGACCTCTTATTTTTATGGCTGCTGCCTCTGGCGAATATTATCAACAGCCTTTTCTAATTCTATTGTCTGCCAGCGTTTGCGGATCACATCACTTTTCAGTTGTGCAAGTCGTTTATCAGTGTATTTCTCAAACCAACGCATAAGGGATTTTGAGATAAATTTATCTGGTGTGTGCTGTAGAATGGAAAATAATATATCTTCCAGTTTAGAGTGAATCTTATGTAATAAATCTTTGAAGCGGTTCTGCTTCTGAATCTCGATGTAAATGTAAATCAACTCCTTCCATATATAGTATAACGGAGATACGGAATATATACAAGGAATAAGGCAGAAATGACCTCAATTATTTTTTCAATATAAGGGGAATATTATTGAATTTTTGTGTATTAGTAAGTAGGAAGCAAAAAGAAAATTCAATAAAATTTCTGAAAATATGCAAAATAATAATTCAATAAAATTTCTGGGAGGTGTGTGCTTATGGATGAACTGATAAGGGATTTTGAAAACAAGATGCACTTAGAGGGAAAATCCGAAAAGACAATCAAAGTATATATTGCATCGGTAAAGGAATTTTTCAGATGGTTCAATGATAGTTTCGGGGATGTAGAATTTAAGAAGCTGTATAGGGAAAATATTCTGGAATACAAAAGCTATTTGAAGAATGTGAAAATCTGTGAGAGGACAGGACAGAATCTAAATGCAAAGTCCATCAATGCAAAGTTATCTGCACTCATTAAATATAATGAGCTGATGCAACCAGATAACATTGTAATAAGCAAAGCAGACTTGATAAAGGTACAAGCGGAAATAATCAGTCCTACCAATATCACGAAAAAGGAAGTTGAAGAGTTCAGACAAAGAGTGTTGCAGTCTGAAGGATGTTCGGCAAAACGGAACTATGCCATTATTACCATTATGGCTTATGCCGGTTTACGAATATCAGAAGTATTGCATTTGAAAAAGGTAGATGTAAACACTGCTGCAAGTCAGATCAGAGTAGCAGACGGAAAAGGCGAAAAGCAAAGAACTGTCATTATCAATTCAAAGGTTATCTCTGCTATAAGGGAATATCAGAGATCAGATAATGTGGAATCAGATTATTTATTCCATAACAGTAAAGGAAAGATTCTGAATCCGTCCACTATCAATAAGGTGTTTGATGAATTTAGTGTTGATGGCTACCATATCCATCCGCATATGCTTAGACACTTCTTTTGTTATAACGCATTAGAGAGTGGAGCATATAGCATCAATGAGGTATCAAATCAAGCAGGACATACAAGTATCAAAACCACATTGAAATACTTAAACCCCAACTTGGAACAAATCAAAAAGAAAAGCGAATTATTATAAATTTTCTGATAGGGTGGGGAAAATCATTTTCAAAATGTGCATTATATATATGTAGGACACAAAAGGAAGGAGCGGTTGAGTGAATAGAGAGCCGAAACCAATAACAAAGCAAACTATATTGCAAATTGTTATAGGAAGTATTATTGCGGTATTACTGATAATTTACACATAACGGAGGTTGATTGAATATGGAAAAGGAATTTATTAAAGCTATGAGAGAAATGTCAAAGGAGATGGATAAGATGTTGAACGGATCACAGGAGAATGCAGAGAACAGACAGAAACTTTTTAACTTGGGATTTAAAACCGGTATGCAGACTGGAATTAAGTACATGATGGATAAGATCGAAAAGCAGTATGAGTTAGGAAAGCCAATTCTAGCAAATGATAATCTGTACTGGTTAAAGGGAGCAAAGGAAAATTTGCGTGATATTATGGATGATATTGAAGCAGAATATTACGCAGAAATGGAAAAGAATGAATAAAACGGTTATCGTACACTATATCGTGTACAACGAAAAAGCTTGATTTTCCTATACTTTTTTGTTTAGGAAACACGATAACCTACCTATTTACTAGGAATAATGGCATATGGTAAATCTTGCCTATATAGTAAGAATATTTGAATTGTATATACAATTTATCGAATTGTTTTGCAACTATGATAAACACTACTATATAGGGCAAAAACATGGAATTTTGCTGTAAAAATGTTTATCGTCAATAGAAAGCAATTTTTAGATGTAACAAGTAATATTACAACGGAACAACCACAGGAAAGAGAGGTCAACACAATGCAAATAAATGTAGAAACAAAATTCAACATCGGTCAAGAGGTCTATATCATACAGAAAGCAAGATCAAAAGAACCATGTGCAGCTTGCAATGGAGAAGGACATATTATCGTAGGTGGTAATAGATTTTCATGTAACAAATGTTTTGGCACTGGTAGATTACACGGAAAGAGAAAAATATATCAGTTAGCTGGTAAAGATACCATTACTAATATCAAGGTATATAATTATCTGCTTAACACTGGTGGACACCACAACGAATCGAAAACAGTTGTGAAATATGGCTTTGCAGATAGGAGCGACTATACAGAACAAAAGTTATTCGCCACACAGGAAGAAGCACAAACCAGATGCAACGAACTTAACAAGGAGGTCAAGGATAATGGCAACAGATAGACAGACACCATGTTTATACTATGTATGTGCAGGATTATGCACCAAAGGTAGAAAAGCGGATCATGCTCATTACTGCCAGCATTGCAATAAATACAAACCGAGAGCAAAGGTAAGATATAAAAACCAGAAGAAGGAAAAGCTAGAGAAGATCAGAAAGAACGAGAGGTATTAAATGAAGCAAAAATTAAAAATCTTTACATATGGATTCTATATAGGAATGATCCTATGGATGTGTGGTTTGGTCGCATCTATGACTGTGGATAATGTTACAATAAAAATGCTTTTGATATTTATACCACTAGCAATATATCAGTTTTTCACAATAGGCAAGGGAATTATTGAGGATATGATTAAGAGAGGAAGGTATTAAGTTTATGGAACAGCCAAAATACAGATTTGCAGATTTACATTTACAGAGTGATAAGAACTATACAGATATAAACGATACGATAATTGGATTTTTATTCGACAGAGATATTATTGTACCTTCTGACATTCAGATTAGATTAGAGGATATAATCAACAATATGTTGGCTGAACATTTTGCGGAAACACAACAGGTATTATATCCTTCTGATTTTGAAGTATCAATGGGTATGGAGATGGACACACGAACAAATAAAGTAATTATTAGTACATATATTGTCGATGCTGATAATTTAAACTTACATACAGAAATCGACACAGATACGTTACATGATTATAAAAGAACAAAGAAGTATTTCTTCAATGAATTGGGTTGTATTGTATTAAGCAGAATTGGACAGTTACAAAAGGCAGCCGGAATAAAAAGTGTATTTGCATAGAAATTTTTCCACACACGGGGAAAACGCAATCTAAAAAGTGTATTATATTAGTGAAGTGATGTAATGAAAAGTAGAAGTCTGAAATTTACATATGGAAAATAAGTCAAATTGATTGTATAATAAAATTGGTATTTAGGAAAACTTTCTAAATATGTTGATTGATTGAAACGGAAAAGGTCATAGTTCACGCTATGACTTTTTCTAATGCACAAAATAAGCATATCTCCGCAGGTTTTACCTGTTTTTGATATGCTTATCAATAAATATACAATATATAGTGTGTATAGAATTAGTAAAGCACTATATATTGTGCCTTTTGATGCCTGAAATGAAAGAACGATTTCATTGGAAATTACTCATATAAATCTATTCCAGAATCCTCTTTTGAGTATTTATCAATTAAAGATTTGAGTTCATTCAAAAATTCTTTCTTCTTTTCTTTGTCCTTTTGCTCTAATTCAACTAAATTAAGTGACATATAAGCAAAGCAGAAACCAAGATCTTCTCCGAGATTACTACAAATCTGTTTAATTCGTTTAGAACCATATTCTTTTGTAACTGTGGTTATAAGCCGTAACTGCATTATTACATCCTTTAATGCATCCGATGTGTCAGGCTCTAATCCTCCGAAAATATTCTCAATATTATCTGGTGTAAGAGTAATGACAGATCTTCTAGGAATAATATGATATAGTTTTAATTTATCATTAGCTACATCACGAGCATTTTTTTCGTTTCCACACGTGTACATGGCATATAAAATAACTTCTGCAATTACTCGATGAATAGTTACAATTTTACCAGATAACAAATCTTCAACATATGATAATGGTACAGACATTTTAATAGCTGCATTATCTATATCATCATTTGGGGAATACCATATATTTAATGGAAGAGCATTATAATTATCCCTGTCTGCAATATCTTTGTTTAAATTTATTGTATCAACTATAGTAGAAATGGATATGTTATGCGATTTAATATACCCATTTATTTCATCAAGCATTTTAGAAGGAACAGTATATTCATACAATAAATCATCAATATTCATAATGATTGTTTTGGATTCATTGGTAAAGTCTTTATAGCTTTGAGATAACTTACTAAGAAAGATATCTAAACCATCATCTGATCCAGTTATGAAATTACATAATTCAATAAGGAAATCCCCATCTATTTTTTTTATATCTCCCTTTTCTAGTTTGGAAATATATGAAGACGCTCTATCAAATTTTTCAGTAATACTTTTAGCGGTTATTTTGTTTTCAATTCTAAAATTCTTCAATGCCATTCCTATATCTGGGGTAAGTGGCACTGTTTGAAGAGTAAATATATCACTCATGTTTTATCACCTCTTAAATTCAAATCGTAAATATTGTACCATAATAATATGAAAAGGTCAAACAAAACCGAAATATTGAAAAACATACCATAATAGTAAAAAATATCTGGTTAAGAATAAAAAGGTAAAAAATTACCGAAAAAAGCATTGACAAAGATTTTGTACAGTGGTATAGTAATGGCATAGCAAGAGAGGTACAAAGGTTTACAAAAACCAGTGCAAGATATTTCAAACAAAATGCACTCGATTCAAGTACCTTGAATGATATAAAAGTGATTGGTACATAAAAGAAAAAGCCGATAGCAACAAACTGGATGCTGGTAACATCCAATGCTAAAGGCTCATGGTAATTGTGTAAGTCTGGTAAACTTAACACATATGTTGATATCTAAAATATTATCATGGAAAATTCTTTTAGTCAAGCATTAGTGATCTGCTAATTGCTTATTTCCCAAACACATTTATATAGAAGAAACACATAAACAAACGTACATTGAAAACAGAATATGGAGGAATTGCATGATTAACAAAGATAAAATTGTTTTCAACACTAAAACTTACTACACCTGTTCATGGTGTGGAGCAATAGGAGTTAAAATTTTGAAACTGTTTGATGATGGATGTGTCCTTGTACAAGCTGGTAAAGATCCTTTTATTAGACCGATTCAATATGTTTATAACGAATATGAACATGCCAGAAGAGGCGGTAGAGATTGGGAACATTTTGAACGACAACGAAAAAAGCCTCAATTGTAATCCAAGATTCCATACCAGCTATCTTGGATAAGTGTAAAAGTTAATAGTTATCAGTGTAAAAGAAAGGTATGGATTTTCTTTTGCAAATGAATTGAGACTGACTGGATAGTTGGTCTCTTTTCTGTTATGCTTTGATTTCTGGCGGCTGGAAAGGAGTCACCATGTCAAAGTTTTTATCTTATGAAGATCGAATGATTATTGCTCAACGCCTTCAGGAGAATGCATCCTTTGGGGCAATTGGCAAAGAGTTAGGAAAGGACCGTACAACCATTGCCAAGGAGATTAAAAAGTATTCCTATGACAAGAAAAGCGGTCGTCCTGGATATCCGTATAATCCTTGTAAATTCCGTGCTACATGCAAAGCAAAAAGGATTTGTGGAACAAGCTGTACACACCAATCTGCTTACAAATGCAGCCTGTGCTCTGAATGCACCTTACATTGTTCTGATTTTGTAGAAGATGTCTGTTCTGTCAAAAATAAGCCGCCTTATGTTTGTAATGGCTGCCGTCAGCTGCCGAAATGCACGTTATTAAAACGTATTTATAATCCGTCAGATGCACACGAGAGAGCACACTATGCTATTTCGGAAGCCAGAACCGGTATCATGTCCAACGAAGATGATATTGCAAGAATCAATCGGATCATCAGCCCTTTGGTTCAAAACGGGCAATCACTTCATCAGATCTATCTGGATCATGTAGACGAACTGATGTGTAGTGAAAAGACATTGTATAACTACGTGGATGCCCAGCTCTTTGATATCAGGAACATTGATCTGCCCCGTAAAGTGAAATATCGTCCCCGTTATAAGAAGCCTGAATTTAAAGTTGACCGGGGCTGCCGTATAGAACGAAGCTACGCTGACTTTCAAAAATATCTGGGAGCGCACCCAGAAACGACCATTGTACAAATGGATAGCGTGATTGGTCGTGTGGGAGGAAAATGTCTTCTTACCATACACTTTGTAGAAAGCAGTCTCATGCTGGCTTTTTTGCGGGACGCAAATACATCAGCTTCTGTAATAGAGATCATAAACGTATTGGATGAAGTCCTTGGGACAAAAACATTTAATAGCTTGTTTCCGGTTATTCTGACAGATAACGGAAGTGAGTTTTCAAATCCAAAGGAAATCGAAAAACGTAGCACCATTCCATGCAATAGAACAAAGATATTTTATTGCGATCCAAGTGCTCCTTATCAAAAAGGAGCCTGTGAAGTCAACCATGAATTGATACGTCGTATCCTGCCAAAAGGAAGCAGTTTTGATGAGCTGACACAACAGGATATTACTCTGATGATGAACCATATCAATTCTTATAAAAGAAAAAAGCTGAACAACCGTAGCCCATACGAAACATTCAGCTTTTACTATGGAGAATATGTGCTTAAGAAACTGGGATGCTCACCGATTGCCGCCGAGAACATCATCTTAAAGCCTAAACTTCTCAAAAAGTAACAAATAAATTTGCTAAGTGCCGCCAGAATAGAACAACTCTATCCAATCAAAACAGGGATGGATTCTCCGAATACAAAAATTTCGAGAGGGAATTGATCTCTGGTTGTCGTACGCAAATTTATTGCTGAACATATTATATCATATCGTAATAGAAATGAACATTCGGGAATCTTGCTTACAAACTGGGACTTTCATTTACAAACCGGGAATCTCGGTTACAAAACAGGACTTTCATTTACAAATG